>ERZ791760.185-NODE-185-length-37601-cov-144.627550_pt1 | contig 37601 bp, 31 predicted proteins | sample MGYA00509950_ERZ791760 | MGnify/ENA primary metagenome ERZ791760 (study PRJEB30046, sample SAMN00792002) | human gut metagenome | study: EMG produced TPA metagenomics assembly of the A metagenome-wide association study of gut microbiota in type 2... | reverse complement strand
TTTTGTCGCTTTGCAAGCAAAATCCCACTAAAACCTATAGGTTGCGGATTTGAGGATTTTTTAATTCTTGATTCCATTTCAATAGTTTTTTATACTCTTTCCTGGTAATTCTCATGAAGCTACCATGCTGAGGAGCCGTAACTCCCTTGACATCCACAGGATCAGAGAAATTGCGGAGATACTTATCTGCCTTGCAGATACGGTAATGCTTAGGATGGTCGCTATACTGGATGTAAGTCACACGCCAGGTATCATCACCGATAAGCTGGAAGGCAAACTTCCCTCTGTCAGTTTACTTCCCTCGAAACTTACGAAGTCGTCATCGACAGGAGCGCCCCAACCATGGGTGAGATACTTGCTGGTAGCGGTGAAGATACCACTCTTTCCACCCTCTTTCTTGATGAGCATGTGGTAGAGACCATCGCTCTTCAGGAAATCGATACCATAGTTGTCCTATTTGTGACTCTTGCGCACGCACATATCGGTGGTAACCATGATGTATCCTTTACCATTATGCATACAGGTGATGTAGGCATCACGGGTTCCGCCTTTAATGCGGGCATGCTCTTCTGGATTGAAGATAGGGTTGCCGCCATTGATGTCCTGATAGTTGTAACCATCACGGGAAATAGCGTAGGCTGTCCACTCCCCCCTTATCGCTCATATGACAATAGAGATAACCATAATTTCCCTTTACAAGATTCTGTGCAGTCATTGGCATAGAGGCTGCCAACGCCAAGAGAACAGCTAATAATTTCTTTTTCATTGTGCTGTTATTTCCTTAGTTTAATTATTATTAGCTGAAGTTTTTGAGTGCAAATTTATACTTTATATTTGGGAATGCCAAATTATTAAGGGAAATATGGGGAGAATTCACAAATAATGGTCTTTTTTATTGATTATTATTCATGGGACAGGCGATGGAATCGCCTGGAACGGGGGCAGAAGGGGGCGGAACAGAAGACAAAGGAGAGGGAGGAAAGAAAAAGGGAGGAAAACCTCATCACTGAGGTCAACCTCCCTACACTTATAGTTAAAAATAACCGATTTATTTGTTCAGGAGCTTATCTACCTGGGCAGCAATCTTTCTGCCGCTTGCCATGGCGCGTACTACCAAAGAGGCACCGCTTGCTGCATCGCCTGCCACGAATACATTCTCGGCAAATTCAGGCTGCTGTGGCTTCAGAAAACCCATTGCTAGGAATACAGCCTCTGCCTTGATAATCTCCGGCTCACCAGCCTCTACCATCAACGGACGACCGCCCTCTGGGTTTGGCTTCCAATCGATAGGCTGAACCTTCACACCCGTCAACTTTCCATTCTTGCCGAGGAACTCCAATGAGTTGATGTTCCAGCGACGTGTACATCCTTCCTCATGACTGGATGTAGTCTTCAGTGTGCGAGGCCAGTTTGGCCAAGGATTCTTAGGATCCTCAGGACCCTCTACTGGCTTAGGCATGATCTCAATCTGAGTTACACTCTTGCAACCCTGACGATGAGCCGTACCGATACAGTCGGAACCTGTATCACCACCACCGATAACCAAGACATCCTTGCCCTTGCAGTTGACCAGTTCATCCTTAGAGAACTCCATGCCAGCAAGGATTCGGTTCTGCTGAGAGAGGAGTTCGAGGGCGAAATAAACACCCTTCAATTCTCGTCCTGGAATCTTCAGGTCGCGGGCTGTAGGAGTACCCGTAGATACCACGTAGGAATCAAAGCCCTCTGGCAACTTGGTGACATCTATCTGCTGATTGTATTTGAACTCGATGCCCTCCTCTTCGAGAAGACGAAGACGGCGGTCGATGATGCTCTTGTTGAGTTTGAAGTTAGGAATACCATAACGCAACAGGCCACCGGCATTCTCACGTGCCTCGAACACTGTTACCTTATATCCCTTGTGGTTCAACTGGTTGGCAGCTACCAGTCCCGCAGGACCGGCACCGATGACAGCCACCGTCTTGCCATTACGCTCCGGAATCTCAACATGCACATAATCCTCAGAGAAGGCGTGCTCCACGATGGCACACTCATCCTCACGGTTGGTGGTTGGCTCATGATCCATGAGATTCAACACACAAGCCTTCTCGCAGAGTGCAGGACAGATGCGTCCTGTGAACTCCGGGAAGTCGTTGGTGGAATTGAGGAGACGGTAAGCCTGCTCCCAGTCGCCCTTGTAGAGGGCATCATTCCACTCCGGTGCCTTGTTGCCCAGCGGACAAGCCCAGTGGCAGAAAGGCACGCCACAATCCATGCAACGTGAAGCCTGCTGTCGGCGGTCGTTGCTATTCAATGTCTGTTCTACCTCGCTGAAGTCGAGGATTCTATCGTGAATTGGTCTATAACCTGCTTCCTTACGAGGTATAGTCAAAAATGCTTTTGGATTTCCCATCGTTATATTCAGTTTATAATTTATAGTTTATAGTTTATAGAGGCTAACGCCCTTGAGCACGGAAGTCCCTATCAACTATAAACTATTAACTATTAATAATCTCGCTGCATATCCGCAATCTTCTGCTGCAACTTCTTTACCTGCTCCTCCTGGAGAACTCGCTTGTACTCGATTGGCACTACCTGGATGAAATCCTCTACATAGTGGTTCCAGTCATCGAGCATGGTACGGGCAAGCTTACTGCCGGTGTAGAGATAATGCTGACGAATCAGCTCATGCAACTCCTTGCGATAGGTGCTGTCCTCCACGAGGTTGATCTCCACCATATCCATGTTACAGAAGTAATCGAAGTTGTGGTTCTTATCCCATACGTAGGCAACACCACCACTCATACCAGCGGCGAAGTTACGGCCAGTTTCACCGAGCACTACTACTCTACCGCCCGTCATATACTCGCAGCAGTGGTCACCAGCGCCCTCAATCACGGCGATGGCACCCGAGTTACGAACACCGAAGCGCTCGCCTACCTTACCATTGATATACAACTCACCACTTGTGGCACCATACAAACCAGTGTTACCGGCGATGATGTTATCCTCAGCAGAGAAGTTGCTGCGAATAGGAGGAAGGATGGAAACACGACCTCCTGAAAGTCCCTTGGCGAAATAGTCATTGGTCTCACCTTCGAGCTTGAAATCCACTCCCTTAACCAAGAAGGCACCGAAACTCTGACCTGCAGACCCCTTGAACTTCACGTTCACGGTCTTGTCTGGAAGACCAGCCTCACCATATTTCTCGGCAACCATACCGCTCAGCATCACACCGGCAGCACGATCTGTATTCTTGATGGCAAAATCGAGATTCACCTCTTCCTGGTTCTCGATGGCACGCTGTGCACCACGAATCAACTGCTGATCGAGTACATTGTCGAGGTCATGAATCTGCTCGGTAGTATGATAGAGCGAGCAATGACCTGTCTCACGATGCAAGAGACGAGAGAAATCGAGCAAGTCGGCCTTCTCCTTGATGCTCTTGGCCACCTCTGGCTCTACGGCATCCGAGCCCTCGGTAGGAACAATCTCCTCATCCTTTTTGCGGATGATGAGCTCGGTATGACCGATGATATCGTTCAATGAGGTGTAACCCATCTCTGCCAGATACTCACGAACCTCCTCAGCGAGGAAGCGGAAGTAGTTGATAAGATACTTGTAGCTGCCACGGAAGTGCGCACGGAGCTTAGGATCCTGTGTAGCAACACCCATAGGACAGGTATTCAAGTTACACTTACGCATCATGACACAACCCAATACGATGAGGGCTGCCGTACCGAAACTGAATTCCTCAGCACCGAGCAAAGCCATCAGGATGATGTCACGACCGCTCTTCAACTGACCATCCACCTGCAGGCGAACCTGGCCGCGAAGACCGTTCTTCACCAGTGTCTGCTGGGTTTCAGAAAGTCCGATTTCAGGAGAGATACCAGCGAAACGCATACTTGATGCAGGGCTGGCACCTGTACCACCCTCAGCACCAGAGATAACGATGAGGTCTGCCTTCGCCTTAGCCACACCGGCAGCGATGGTACCCACACCACTCTCAGCAACCAACTTCACGGAGATAGCCGCCTTAGGGTTTACATTCTTGAGGTCGAAGATGAGCTGAGCCAAATCCTCGATACTGTAGATATCGTGATGAGGTGGAGGAGAAATCAAGCTGATGCCAGGGATAGAGTGACGGGTCTTGGCGATGACCTCGTTGACCTTGAAGCCAGGCAACTGACCACCCTCACCCGGTTTAGCACCCTGTGCCACCTTGATCTGGATTTCCTCTGCATTTACCAAATATTCTGTTGTCACACCAAATCGACCGGAAGCAACCTGCTTGGTCTTGCTGGAGAGGCTGATGCCATCCTGTGTAGAATGGAATCGTTCGTTATCCTCACCACCTTCACCGGTATTGCTTCGAGCACCCAGGGCGTTCATGGCGAGTGCCATTGCCTCGTGAGCCTCCTTGGAGAGGGCACCGAAACTCATCGCACCGGTAACGAAGTGCTTCACGATTTCCTCTACCGGCTCCACCTTATCTATAGAGATAGGATTCTTGCGGAAACCGAAGAAGTCGCGGATGAAGATAGGCTCCTGCTTATCGTCAACGAGATGTGTATATTTCTTGAAGAGATCGTAATCGCCCTTGCGAGTTGCGAGCTGCAGGGTGGCGATGGTCTCTGGGTTCCAAGCGTGCTTGATACCATCCTTGCGGTAGTGGAACTGTCCCATGCTTGGCAGGAAGTCGAGCTTCTTGGTCTCGAATGCCTTGTCGTGCAGGCGGATGGCATCACGGGCGATGGTCTCAAGTCCGATACCGCCGATGGTGCTCACCTCTGTTCCGAAGTAGCTCTTCAGGAGGCTCTCGCTCAAACCGATGCTCTCGAAGATCTTGGCACCACGGTAACTACGGATGGTAGAGATACCCATCTTAGCCATAATCTTGAACAAGCCCTTCTTCACAGCCTTGATATAGTTCTGCTCGGCTGTATGATAATCCTCCTGAATCTTTCCCTTCTTTACGAGGTCGTCGAGGATAGCGTATGTCAAGTATGGACAGAGGGCTGATGCACCGTAACCCAGCAAGAGGGCGGCGTGCATTACCTCACGAATCTCACCGCTCTCTACGATGAGGGCTGTCTGCACACGCTTGCCGGCATCAATCAGATAATGATGTACGGCGCTCACAGCGAGCAGAGATGGGATGGCAGCATGGGTTTCATCCACGCCACGGTCGCTCAAGATGATGTAGTTGTAGCCATCATCCACGCTCTGGGCAGCCTGCTTGCAGAGTTCATCCAAAGCCTCGTGCAGTCCTTCTTCGCCCTTGGCGGTTTCGAAGAGCATGTGGAGTTTTACTGTATTAAATCCCTTGTAGCGGATATTCTGAAGGATATCCAGCTGGGTATTGGTCAGGATAGGATGTGGCAGACGAACCATCTTGCAGTTGCTCTCGTCTGGGTTCAGAATGCCGGAACCTACACGGCCGATATACTCGGTAAGACTCATCACGAGGTTCTCACGGATAGAGTCGATAGCAGGGTTGGTAACCTGAGCAAACTGCTGACGGAAGTAGTTGAAGAAAATCTGTGGCTGGTCAGAAAGCACAGCAAGCGGAGTATCATTACCCATAGAAGCAGTAGGTTCCTGACCCTTGGTAGCCATTGGGATGATAGTACCGTCGATATCTTCCTCGCCAAAACCGAATTCCAATTCCTTGCGAGTGAGGTTGTCCACACCATTTTCCACCTTTCGACCACTGTGAAGTTTCTCCAGTTCAATACGGTTGGTGTTCAACCACTGGCGATATGGATGCTGGGCAGCCAGGCGCTCCTTGATTTCACCATCATAATAGATTTTGCCTTCCTGGGTATCAATCAAGAGGATCTTACCAGGCTGCAGACGGCCCTTCTCGGCAATCTCAGTTGGGTCGAAATCCATCACACCTACCTCAGATGCGACTACCATCATATCGTTCTTGGTGATGGTGTAGCGGGCAGGACGCAAACCATTTCTATCGAGCATACCACCGGCATAACGGCCATCGCTGAAGAGCAGGGCGGCAGGACCATCCCATGGCTCCATCAGGATAGAGTGGTACTCATAGAATGCCTTCAGATCCTCAGAGATAGGGTTCTTGTCGTTGAAGCTCTCAGGCACCATCACAGCCATGGCATGAGGCAATGACAGGCCGCTCATCACGAAGAACTCAAATACATTGTCGAGGCTGGCAGAGTCACTCATATCAGGCTGGACGATAGGAGAAATCTCACGGATATCGCCCAAAGCCTCGCTGCTCAACACACTCTCACGAGCCTTCATCCAGGCACGGTTACCACGGATGGTGTTAATCTCACCATTGTGGGCAAGGAGACGGAATGGCTGAGCCAGACTCCATGTTGGGAAGGTGTTGGTAGAGAAGCGGGAGTGAACTAGAGCCAGACCGCTTGTGAAATAATTATTGGTCAAGTCAGGATAATATTGGCGCAACTGGAGGCTGCTCAACATACCCTTATATACGATGTTCGAATTAGACAACGAACAAATATAGAAATCAGGATCACTGACACGTTTCTCAATACGTTTACGGATAAGATAGAGGGTGCGCTCAAAGACAGGCACCTTATCATCTGTAACACCTGTGATAAACACCTGTTTGATAGCTGGTTCGTTACTCAAAGCAGCCTCACCCAAACAATCAGGGTTAGTAGGCACATTGCGGAGATGCATCAGCTGCAATCCCTCGCGTTCAATTTCCTCAATCATGATAGAGAGAATATCCTGCTGTTTCTTCTCATCCTTAGGCAAGAAGACGAGACCCGTACCATATTTACCTTTTTCTGGCACTGGGATACCCTGAAGAAGAATAAACTCATGTGGAATCTGGAGCATGATACCGGCACCGTCGCCCGTCTTGTTATCAGCACCCTCGGCACCACGATGGCGCATGTTTTCGAGTACCTTCAAGGCATTATCGACCAGCTCATGACTCTTGTTACCGTGGATATTCACCACCATACCTACGCCACACGCATCGTGCTCATAGGCTGAACTGTACAATCCTTTTTCCATTTCTTGTTCGTTTTATATCGGTTATTTCTAACTATTTTTATTACTTAAATATGAAGTACAAAGTGATTCTTCACTCTTCACTTATTTATACGCCTGTTCGTGAACTCCCGCCACGGCTCTGCCGCTAGGGTCGTTCTGGTTCTTGAATGAGGCATCCCAGGCAAGGGCTTCGGCTGTAGAACATGCTACGCTAGGCACACTAGGTACGCTCTTGGCAGCGCTGTCGCTTGGGAAATGCTCGGCGAAGATAGAACGATAATAATACTCCTCCTTATTCTGTGGAGGGTTGATAGGGAATCGCTCAGCAGCATGCGCCATCTGCTCATCGCTGACGGCAGATGCGGTAATCTGCTTCAGGGTATCAATCCATGAATAGCCCACACCATCGGAGAACTGTTCCTTCTGTCGCCATGCCACTTCTTCTGGAAGCAAATCGGCAAATGCCTCACGAACCACCTTTTTCTCGATGGTCTTATCCGGACACATCTTCAAAACCGGGTTCATACCCATCGCTACATCCAGGAACTCCTTGTCGAGGAAAGGCACACGGCCCTCGATGCCCCATGCAGCCAAACTCTTGTTGGCTCTCAGACAATCGTAGAGATAGAGTTTACCCAACTTTCGTACGGTTTCCTCATGGAATGCCTTGGCATCCGGTGCTTTATGGAAATAGAGATAACCTCCGAATACCTCGTCGGCACCCTCGCCCGAAAGCACCATCTTGATACCCATACTTCGGATGACTCTCGCTAAAAGATACATCGGGGTAGATGCACGCACAGTGGTAACATCATAGGTCTCGATGAAATAGATGACATCACGGATAGCATCCAGACCTTCCTGAATGGTATAGTTGATTTCGTGATGCACAGTTCCGATGTGTTCGGCAACCAAACGTGCCTTTGCCAGATCAGGCGCACCCTTCAAACCAACAGCGAAGGAGTGCAGACGTGGCCAATATGCCTTGGTCTCTCCCCCATTCTCTACACGGGTAGAAGAATACTTCTCAGCTACAGCAGAGATGACAGAAGAATCAAGACCACCACTGAGAAGGACACCGTAAGGTACATCGCTCATCAACTGGCGTTTGACAGAAGCTTCGAGAGCATCATGGATTTCCTTTACCGCAGCTTTCTCCTGAGGTTCAGCATCCTTCAGCTGTTCTTCAGCCTTCTTGGCATCATCTATCTGATATTTTTTCTGCATGGCAGCATACTCAAACCAATCGCGTGTATAGTAACGCTTCATGCCAGGGTTCTTGCTATAATAATAATGGCCCGGGAGGAATGGCTCGTAGTGGTCGCACTGACCTTCCAGAGCCTTCAACTCGCTTGCCACCAGCACTTTTCCATCCTTATCATAACCAATATAAAGAGGAATAACACCGATAGGGTCGCGGGCGATGAGAAACGCATCACGTTCGGCATCGTAAAGGGCGAAGGCAAAAATACCGTTCAGCTCTTCAAGCATCTTGGAGATACGGGCGTGGAGCGCATCCTCACCTTTATATATTAAGGAATCAAAGTCGGAATCTGCTCGCATCTCACGATAGAGAGAAAGAATCACCTCACAGTCGGAACCGGTCTGATACTGGTATTTGCCGGCAAAACGAGCACGGATGTCCTGATGATTATAAATCTCACCGTTTACGGCAAGCACCTGTTTTTTGTCTGGTGCAAACAAAGGTTGGCGACCACTTTCAGGGTCTACAATACTCAGACGCTCATGTGCCAGGATAGCTGAACCACCACAGTAGATTCCACTCCAGTCTGGTCCGCGATGGCGAATCTTCTGGCTCATACGAAGCGCTTGCTGTCGCAATTCAGGAGTCTGCTCCTGAATATTGAAGATAGATACGATTCCACACATAAATCTTTTCCTTTCTTTTCTTTTACGGTTATTTTTAACTCTTGTTCTCTCTTATTCACCTTGGCATGTCCAATCCATTCTTTTAGGAGCAAACCAAGCAAAAGCAAAGTTTAAAATTACTTTTTGCTATGTTTCGGTTGCAAAATTACAACTTTTTGTTAGAATAGAGAAAAGAATAGTAGCATTTTGTCTTTACTTTATCATAATAATAACATATTAACGCATATTAGATTAAAACATATGATAAACTGAAAAGAAAAATATACTATTTAATTACAATCTGTAAAATACAATCATTTTTAAGATAAACAAAGCGTATCCAGGGCATATTATACGCTCATAGATATGCAACAAAGCATCCAGGGCATTATACACAGTTTCTTACCCCCATATCATACAAAGAAATGCCGATAGCTCTTTGACGGAACTATCGGCATTTAAAATAAAAACTTAAACCTACCAACGTAAGATTATATCGAAAAACCTAAGAGCCTATTATGGCTGCAAGGTAAAACCTACTACCAGGTAAGCTTTTTCGGTGCTAGGGTTAGCAGCTACCTGAGCGAAGACTGGAACAGAGAAAGAATCTGTAATCTTCAAATCCTTGGTAGCTTTAAGTGAAACATTGGTAACTGCAAAACCATTGGCATCACCATAGAAAGATGTTGCAAATGGAACTGCGCCTATACTTGCTGCCCAATCACAACCGCCCAACTTGAATGGGGCTGTAGCCTCAACATATGAAGAATAAGCACGGTCACCATCCTTATTTAATCCATCATTGCCTGCAAAGTTGGTGTACCAGTTCAAGGCAACTGGACCAAAGTCATAACCTACGTTTGCCTCAAACACATGAGAAGTTTCATGTGCCTTATAGGCGAAATACTTCTCGTTAGGAGAGTTGAACCAGTAATCGGTTACACCGATATGGAAGCCACCGGTTTCATAAGCCAAGGTAAGGTCAAATTCCTTAGTGTCGTCTGGTTTAGAGACACCTACACTTCCCCAAGCTGTCAGAGACAAGCCCTTGTAACCAATACAGAGTGTTGGCTGCAAAGAGACTTCTCCCAGTGACTGACCACGCCAGTAATACTGGTTTACAACATCTGCAGCGATGGTAGTTTCAACCTCATCCTGAGCAGAAGCTGCAGGAGCAAAAGCAACCAAACCGAGTGCAAGGGCACCCATCTTCTTTATATCAAAAATCTTCTTCATATTCTCTCTTTTTAATGTGATACTTCTTTGTTTTTTAAAGTTTCGGCAGCAAAGGTACTGCAAATCGAAGACAACACAAAATAAATTGCGATTTATTTATATTGTTGAGATGCAGCGTACATTATTCAATGGCACTAATAAAACTCTGCTCGCCAAAACTTCTGCTGAAAAATCTTTCTCGCTCGTTATATGAAAGCATCTTTAGTTGTAGCAACTCTCACCATGCTCGTAGATATCGAGACCTTCTTCCTCGATTCGCTTATCAACACGGAGACCAGCAATCTTCTTGATACCCCAGAAGAGGATGATACCTGTAGCAGCTGCCCAAAGGTCGATGCAGATGATACCGAAGCACTGTGCGCCGAAGAAACCGAAACCGCCACCATAGAAGGCACCACCATCAAGGGCGAAGAGACCTGTCATCAAGGTACCGAAGATACCACATACACCATGAACTGAACTTGCACCAACAGGGTCATCAATATGAAGCTTGGTATCAATGAACTCAATAGAGAATACCAGAATGATACCTGCCAAGAGACCGATGATGGCAGAACCCAATGGACTAACCAAGTCGCAACCAGCAGTAATGGCTACCAAACCTGCTAGAATACCGTTCAATGTCAATGAGAATGAAGGTTTACCATACTTGATCCAAGAGGTGAACATAGTACCGAGACCACCACAAACTGCAGCCAGGTTGGTTGTCAGGAATACGTGGCTGATAGCAACACGGTTAACCTCACCAGAAGCAGCAAGCTGAGAACCAGGGTTGAAACCGAACCAGCCGAACCAGAGGATGAATACGCCCAGGGCAGCAGCCATGAGGTTGTGACCAGGGATAGCCGTACTCTTGCTGTTGCGATACTTACCCAGACGAGGACCTAAGCAGATAGCACCAACCAAGGCAAGTACACCACCAACACTATGTACGATGGCAGAACCTGCGAAATCATGGAAGGCTGCACCGAAGGTGTTCATCATGAACGAACCTGCCTCGCTGTTGCAAAGCCAACCGCCACCCCATGTCCAGTGACCCTCTACAGGATAGATAATCAATGAAATGAAGAATGAGTAAACGCAGTACATGGAGAACTTGGTACGTTCTGCCATAGCACCTGAAACGATGGTAGCACTAGTAGCGCAGAATACGGTTTCAAACATTAGGAAGCCTTCAGTAGGAAGACCGGCTGCATTTGTATAGAAAGACAAATCCCCGAAGTTAGGCATACCGATGAAACCGGCGCCATCGCTACCAAACATAAATCCGAAACCTACGAACCAGAAGAGAACGGAACCGATCATAAAATCGACAAAGTTCTTAAACAAGATGTTCGCTGTATTTTTACTACGGGTAAAGCCCGCCTCGCAGAGGGCAAATCCCGGCTGCATGAAAAAGACCAACATGGCTGCCAAGAGCATCCATACGGTATCTACTGAAATTCCTAAATCCTGTACACTCATAATCTATTTACTGTTTAGTGTGTAGTGTTTAATGTTTAATTGGCATGCGCCCTCACTACACAAGATTCATAAAATTTTAAGAAAACGTTTAATGTTAGCCATCAAAGCCGTGCTTATGCTACCCCCTCTAAGTAAACATTAAGCACTAAACATTAAACACTAATCACTATTTCTCCTGCTCAGCATTATAGAGAGCGATGTCGCCTCTTTCACCTGTACGGATTCTTACGGTATCCTCGACAGGAATTACAAAGATTCGACCATCACCAATCTCGCCTGTACGGGCAGCCTCCTGGATGGCATTAATCGTTTTCTCTACATTCTTGTCGCGCACGACAACATTCAGCAACACTCGCTCAATACTGCTGGTATCATACATGACACCACGGTAGATTCGAGCCTGTCTCATCTTGCCCTCTCCTCTTACATCGTAGTAAGAGAACCACTCGATGTCGGCGGCAAGCAAAGCTTCTTTTACATCCTCAAACTTAGTCTTACGGATGATTGCTTCAATCTTTTTCATGTTAATTTCTCCTATTAATTAATTTACATTTTGTTTGTTTTCTGGTGCAAAGGTACGACATTTTGTTTAATATTTCACAATATTACTTACCTTTTGGTATTAATATTTTCATTTAGTTATTATTTTGCATAGTTCTTTTTAAAATACGGAACAAAATGAAAGCAAATTACACATTATTCGTTTCATTTTGAAACAAGCAATAAAAAAGCCGCTTGAAAGGCCTAAATGCCCCCTCAAGCGACAAACCTAAAGACAAACTCTCAACCCTAAAACTAGGGTCACTTTATTATTTACTGAACTTTCGCATATCAGGAAGTTCAGTTAAATATATTAATAAGGTATTACAATGGTTTGTACTCCACGAAAGCCTCCATGGCCTCATAGCATGCCAGCCCCAACTGGTCGTAGAGCGATGCAGTAGCACGGTTACGGTCCTCGGCTCTCTGCCAGAACAGGCGCTCATCATTACCCAAGAAAGGAGCACTCTCCATCTGCGACTGATGCTTGAGAATAGAGTTACGCTTTGCCCGCAACTCCTCAGGGCTCAATGGAACACACATTTCGATATTCTCAATCTCCCATTCTGCCCAGGCACCACGATACATCCAGATGCGACAGTCCTTCAACCATTCTGCACCCGCTTTCTTCTCTTCGTCGATAGCTGCCAGAACGGCATCAGTACACTTCTTGTGGGTTCCGTGAGGATCAGCAAGGTCGCCGGCAACATAAATCTGATGCGGCTGCACCTTCTGCAACAGAGCTCTCACTACCTCTACATCCTTCTCGGTCATTGGCAACTTTTCTATCTTGCCGCTCTCATAGAATGGCAGATCGAGGAAGTGGACATGGTCAAGCGGAATTTCATTATAGGTACAAGCGGTACGAGCCTCACCACGGCGGATCAGTCCCTTGATGGTCAGGATATCTCTCGTATCGAAGTCACTCTCCTTCTTCTTGGCAAAGAAGGTCTTGATTTCCTTATATTTATTAGAGATGATACTATCCTTTGAGTCAGCAAAGAGCTGGTTGAAACCATTGATAAAGTGCATGAATCTTGTTACTTCCTCATCACCCACAGCAATGTTTCCTGATGTTTCGTAAGCTACATGCACATCGTGGTTCTGCTGTACCAGTCGGCGGATAGTTCCTCCCATTGAGATAACATCATCGTCTGGGTGTGGAGAGAATACGATAACCTTCTTAGGGAATGGAGTTGCACGCTCTGGGCGATAGGTATCATCGGCATTCGGCTTACCACCTGGCCATCCGGTAATGGTATGCTGCAAATCATTGAAAATCTTGATATTGGCATTATAGGCAGAACCATAGAGTGCCAGAAGTTCACTCAGTCCGTTCTCATTATAATCCTTATTGGTCAACTTCAAGATAGGCTTACCGAGTTTCTGGCAGAGCCATACCAGTGCCGAACGCACCAGTTTATCACTCCACTGGCATGAAGTTACGAGCCATGGATGCTCAATACGTGTCAGATGATGAGCTGCACCCAAGTCGATGACAACATGTGCATTCGGATGAGTCTGGAGGAATGATGCCGGCAGGGTATCTGTGATAGAGTTCTCCACCACCTTCTGCATAATCTCTGCCTTCTCTTCGCCCCAGGCTGTCAGATAGATGCTCTTGGCTGAGAGTAAGGTAGCGATACCCATGGTGAGCGAACATGGAGGAATGGTTTCCTTGGTCTGCTCACTGTTCTCCATCTCTTCGCGAGAAGTATTGCCGATGAGGATGATACGGGTCATCGACTGGATGCCTGAGCCTGGCTCGTTGGCTGCGATATTACCCGAACGGCCTACACCTATGAGGGCTACATCTAGACCGCCAAAGGTCTTGATACGCTGCTCATAGAGACGGCAACTGTCCTGTACGGCATCCTGTGCCACAAAACCATCCAGTGTAAAGATGTTCTGCTCAGCCACATCCACATGATCAAGGAAACGCTCCTTCAACTGGTTGATGGTACGGAGAGAACTGTCCTTCTGAAGCGGATAATATTCGTATGCATTGAATACAACAACATTGCGGAAGCTCAGGGTCTTCTCGTTGTAACGGCGAACGAGTTCATCGTATACAGAATAGAGAGAAGAACCGACGCCCAGCGCCATCACATAGAATTTGCCTTCCTGCTGTGCCGCCTTGATACCAGCTTCTATTTTATCCGCTACATGACTGGCACCTTCTGTCATAGAGGCAAAAATGTCTGTATGAATCTTCTCCATTCTGGAGATTTCAGAGTATTCTACAGTCGTCTTTGGCTTGTAGAACTCTACAGGTACTTTATTGAGTACGATTTGTGAACTAAGATTGAGTCTCATATCTTTATCTATATTTACTGAGCCCACTTTAAAAAGGGGCATATTTTGAATCCAGCATGACCAGTGTGGTCATTCTGAGTGAAACATAGCAATTGGCTCCGCAGGTGAATATCTTTCGAGAAATCGCTTTGAAAGAGCCGAAAGCTTCTCTGACAGACCCGAAAAGAGCAAATATCGATCTTTGAAGCACGACTTCCTAACTGCATTGAGGGAGCCGTGAATATATCTAACTGAGGATTCGGATCTTTCTTTTTAAACATAGTCATTCTGTTTGATGGTGTAAAGATACGAAAAATATTCCAGATTACGGCATAAATCAGAGATTATTTTCGTGAAATATAAACATTTTAAACAGGCCTTACTTTTTAAAGTGGGCTTTTTCCTGGTTATTCGTTAGAAAAAGTATAATCTATAACCAAAATACTTGGAAAAAAGTCAGAAATATCGTACCTTTGCAGGCAAAAAGCAATTTTACGAATATGAAAAGAATCAAAAATGCCACTATTGGCAAGAATCATCATTGCCATCCTGTTGGGTGTAATCTTCGGCAATTTCTTCAATGAAGCGGCCGTCAGAGCGTTTCTCACCTTCAACGGCATCTTCAGCCAGTTTCTGGGCTTTATGATACCGCTCATCATCATCGGTCTCGTTACGCCAGCCATTGCCGACATCGGTCACGGAGCCGGAAAACTCCTCCTTGCCACTGTGGGCATCGCCTTTGCCGACACCATCCTGGCGGGTCTTCTTGCCTATGGCACAGGCTCGGCACTCTTTCCTAACATGATTGCCAATTCTACCCATGTGGCAGTAGATAAAGTGGAAGAACTCAAACCCTTCTTCGAAATCAAGATACCTGCCATGGTAGATGTGATGAGTGCCCTCGTTTTCTCGTTCATTGCCGGACTGGGCATTGCCCACAAAGGCAGCCGCACCATGCAGAACGTTTTTCAGGAATTCAAGGAAATCGTATCAGGTATCATTGCCAAAGTCATCATTCCCCTACTGCCCCTTTATATCTTCGGCATCTTCCTGGGCATGACTTTCTCCGGCGAAGCCTACCACATTCTGCTTGTCTTCGCACAGATTATCCTCGTGATTCTCGTGCTCCATATCGTCATCTTACTTTACGAATATCTGTTGGCAGGCGGTTTGTCCCATAAGAATCCGTTTAAGCTGTTGCTCAACATGTTGCCAGCCTACTTCACGGCACTTGGCACATCATCATCAGCAGCCACCATTCCTGTAACACTGAAGCAGACCTTGAAAAACGGCGTCACCGATGGCATTGCCGGATTCACCATTCCGCTCTGTGCCACCATCCATCTCTCGGGATCAATGATGAAGATTACCTGTTGTGCGCTCACCATCTGTCTCATCAATGGTATGCCTTGCAATCTCCCCCTCTTTCTCAACTTCATCTTCGTGCTCGCCATCTGCATGGTAGCAGCTCCGGGAGTTCCGGGAGGAGCCGTCATGGCAGCGCTAGGTCCGCTAGCCTCAGTTTTAGGTTTCAATGCTGATATGCAAGCACTTATGATAGCCCTCTATATTGCGATGGACAGTTTCGGCACCGCCTGCAATGTAACCGGCGATGGCGCTATTGCTATAGTCGTGGATAAGATATTCAGAAAGGATAAATAAAAAATAAAGAGGTGTGTCATAAGTCCATGACACACTTTTTTTTCAAAAAGCCACAATAGATACCATCTATCAACTTATAGCCAGAATCTTTCGTTTATCTATAATAAAAGTATTATCTTTGCAGCCGAAATCAAAATTACAAATAAGAAAATAAAAAAACAAAGAGAAAAATGACAATGGAAACAAGAAAAGAAATAGCAGCAGAAAAGAAACGTTGTGGCTCACATAATTGCACACAGGCTGTGCTCTGCACCTACCACGACTTCACCGGTATGGACGAGGAAACCATCAAGAACGCTGGCAATGCCTTTGCTGCAGGTATGGGTAACATGGAGGGAACCTGCGGAGCCCTCGTTGGCGCTGGCATCGTACTTGGACTCGCAACACAAGACAAGGCGAAGTCTATCAAGGGCATGAGAATGATAATGGATAAGTTTAAGCAACGCAATGGTGCCACACAATGCAAACTGCTGAAAGGTGTGGGCACAGGCAAGGTGCTTCGCGAGTGTCCGCTCTGCGTGGCTGATGCATCTGAATTTCTGGAAAAGATACTGGAAAAAGAAGGTATTCAGAAGTAAGTAACAATATGGCTAAGTATAAAGCAATTAACGAGCAAAACCGCTGCGTGGCATGTGGTGTTTGCGTGAAAGTATGTCCTAAGGATGCCATCAGCATCTACAAGGGATGCTATGCCCAGATAGATGAGGAGAAGTGCATAGGCTGCGGCATCTGCGAGAAAAACTGTCCGGCAGGAGTAATCCATAAAGTTTTAAGACAACCCGTTTAATTTCATCAAATTGATTCGCATGGCAAAACAGAAAAATAAGAAATGGAGTGATTACCTGTGGCTCGTATCTGCCACCTATTTCATCCTTGGATTCTTCAATATCGTGTTCGCATGGCTCGGAGTCATCTGTTTTCTGATTCCGCTGCTCATGGCCATATTCGGAGGTGGAAAGGGATATTGCAACAACTATTGTGGACGAGGACAACTCTTCCTGCAAATAGGAAACACCCTGGGATGGTCGCGCAAGAAGGCGGCACCAAGATGGTTCTCGTCTAAATGGTTCCGCCATGGCTTCCTCCTGTTCTTCATGTTCTTCTTCATACAGATGATCATCCTCACCACAATGGTGGCAAAGGGCACAGAAGATCTCCATCAGACCATCCACCTGCTATGGACCTTCAACGTGCCATGGCATTGGGCTTACCCGGTAGAGATTGAGCCATGGAAGGCGCAGTTTGCCTTCGGTCTCTACGGCATCATGCTCACCTCGCTGATTGTGGGCGTTCTGCTCACCATTATCTATCGTCCAAGAACCTGGTGCGTGTTCTGTCCTATGGGCAACATGACACAGCTGATATGTAAACTCAAAGCAAGATAAATTAAAGCAAGATAACTCAAAGCAAAATGAATCTGCAACAACTCAAATATATCGTAGCAATCAACCGCTTTCGCAACTTTGCGAAGGCGGCAGACTCGTGCAATATTTCCCAACCCACACTCAGCGCCATGCTGCTGAAGTTAGAAGAAGAACTCGATGTGCGCATCTTCGACCGCACCAACAAACAGGTAACACCAACGAGTGCAGGAGAGAAAATCATCCTTCAAGCTAAAAAGACACTTTTGGAGCTAGAGAAAATCACAGAACTCGTGGCTGAAGAAAAGAACCAGATTGGCAAATCTCTGTCTCTCTCCGTAGGTCCCTCCATTGCTCCTTACATTCTTCCCAAATTCATCAAGCATTACAGAAAAGATTATCCTGAAGTAAACCTCTCTATTCAAGAGATGAAATCAGAAGAAATGTTTCATGTTTTGCTAGATGGAGAAATAGATGCTGGCATTGCCATTTCAGACCTGCCTCGTAAAGGAATACTTGAGATTCCGCTTTACACAGAACGCTTTTATGTATATTTATCGGAAGACTGCTGGCGCAAGCTGCCCGTGTTCAAGCCTGAGAATCTGGAACATGAGAACATGTGGATTATGAAAGAAGCACAATGCCTTCGCGATAGTGCCTTCTCCTTCTGTAAAGCAAGGAGCAAAGGGCACCACATCTATGAGTCAGGCAGCATAGAAACTTTAATTCGCATCGTGGATGAGAACGGCGGGTTCACCATCATTCCAGAGATGCACCTCGAATTCCTAAATGAAGCACAACGCAAGAATGTAAGAAAGATAGAAGGAGATTATCTTTCCCAGAGACGCATCTCCCTATACATTAGGGAAGACTATATCAAAGAACGGATGCTTAATACCATCATCAACAGCATGAAAGAATTTATGCCAGCGCAGATGATGAATGAAGGCAACTGGAAATATGGGATAAGACTGTAAAACTGGAGACTCCAGTTTTACAGTAAACTTGAAAATTTAGAACTTAATCCAGGTCAGCTTCTTCCAAATTCCCTCGAAAGGACCATGGGAGTGATACTTGAGCCAGAGGTTGGAGAAGAGGCATTGTACTACCACCATGGCGATGCCCACAAAGAAAGCGTAGGTGATGCCAAGCTTTGTCTGGAGATTGAAACCATAATAGGCAAACAGTCCGCAACCGATGATAGACTGGAGGAAATAGTTGGTCAGACTCATCTTGCCAAACTGGCGCAGGAACGACAATCCCTTTCTGAACCATTCCTTTCCGTACCACAACAAAACGAATCCTGATACTACGAACGAGAGGATGAAGAAGTTGTAGATAGGATAAAGCCAATTGTTCCATGTTTCCAAATGGCGCACATCAGCTATGCCTTCCACAATCAATACCAGGATGGAAACCGCCAGCACCTTCTTCCACAAAGCCAGGTTGTTGTTCTCATTGTAGAACCAACGCTTTCTGCCCACCAGCATTCCGAGTATGAAAAGGCAGATGGTCTGCGTATGTCTTCCCTTCATCAGGCACCAGTAATAGGTAGCCACCTGTCCGTATCGCAGGTTACTGTAGGCATTCTCCAGGAAGGTGCCGTGCTGATGTCCGTTATACATATTTCCATACACCTCACTCAATGCCGATGCATCCACCTGCCATCCGGTAATGAGGGAGTAGATTTCTACCGGTTGGATAAAGAGGAAGGCAACCACCCACCAGAGCCATTTGGTAGGAAGATAACTCAATGGGATGAGAACCAGTCCATAGATGGCATAGGAGAAGAGGATATCGCCATCAAAGAAGGCGGTGTTCACGATACCGAGCATTGCCAGGAGGAACATTCGCCAGGCGAATCTTCCAGAAAAGCAATTTCCCCGCTGCTGCTGGTTATCATTCATAATAAAGAAGCTTAATCCGAAGAGCAGGGCAAAGATGCCATACATCTTTCCCGACAGCAGCAAAGCCAGCACATCTGCCATCCAATCATCACACCCCAGCGTGTAAGCATGCGCTATACTTCCGTCGTACATATTGAAATGCTCCACAGAGTGATAGAGAATAATACCTGCCACGGCCAATCCTCGCAAGGCATCAGCCACGTCGATACGACTGTTTTTCAGTCCTAATGTCTTGTAAAAATTCATTTTGATATTATTTGTTAGTTATTATGAGCCCACAAAGGTATAACATTTTATTGGAAAAAGCGAATAAACCTCAATGTATAACAAATATTAAGTTTTAAAGGAAAAAGAGAAAAAGTCGGCCTTTTCCTTGGTTATTCGTTAGAAAAAGTGTATCTTTGCTCCGCTATTCGTCAGAAAAAGCGTGAAGTTCATACGATTATTCGTCAGAAAAAGTGCGGAATTCATACGATTATTCGTTAGAAAAAGTGTAAATCATGGAAAGAAGCATCTATAACAAACTCGTAGAATGGAAGAACAAGCAAAACCATAAACCTCTGATTCTCAACGGAGCAAGACAAGTAGGCAAGACCTATATCCTGCAAGAATTTGGAAAAAGAGAATATAAAAAACTTGCATTCTTCAGTCTCGACAGAAATCAGAAGGCAGCAGAAGTGTTTGAAAAAGGCGGCACAACAGCTGATATACTGATGGCACTCTCCGCCATCAGCCAGGTAGATATTACCCCCAACGATACACTTATGGTACTCGATGAGATACAAGATTGTCCTAAAGCATTAGAAACTTTAAAGTTCTTTTGCGAGGATGCTCCTGATATTCATATCATCGTGGCAGGATCCCTGCTGGGAATATCACTCCATAGCGGGGTATCATATCCAGTAGGAAAAGTAGAAGAGCTGCGCCTCTACCCGATGAACTTCATCGAATTCCTCGATGCCATGGGAAAAGCGAAACTGGCAAGCATCCTGAAAGAAGGAAATTGGAACGTCATCAATTTACTGGAAACAGAATTGATCAGCCTGCTGCGACAATATTATTATGTAGGAGGAATGCCAGCCGCCGTACTCGCCCATGTAGAGCAGAAGGGACTGCAGGAAGTCCGTTCCATCCAAAAGCAGATTATACAAGACTATCGCCGAGATTTCTCGAAGCACGCACCAGATAGAGAAGTGCCTCGCATTAATATGGTGTGGGACAGTATCCCTGCCCAACTTGCCAAAGAGAACAAGAAGTTCATCTATGGAGCCGTGAAGAAAAGTGCCAGAGCCGCAGATTTCGAACTGGCCATCCAATGGCTGATAGATGCAGGACTGGCATATAAGGTTCAGAGAGTCAATACCCCACGCCTCCCTTTCAAATTCTATGAAGACCTGAACGCCTTCAAACTCTTCATGCTCGATGTGGGACTGATGGGAGCGATGGCAGAGACTTCAGCAGAATCGATGCTGGTGGGCGATGGCATTTTCTCTGAATATAAAGGTGCCTTTACAGAACTATATGTCTTCACCCAGCTGAAAAGCCAGGATATTCCATTATACTATCATGCTGTGGATAACTCCACAATAGAGATTGATTTCCTGACCCAATGGCACGACAGGGTTATACCGATAGAAGTAAAGGCAGAGGTGAACGTTAAGGCGAAATCTCTCAGAACATTCATCACCAACAATCCGCAACTGAAGGGACTTCGCTACTCCATGCTTCCCTATAAGGATCAAGACTGGATGATCAACGTTCCGCTCTATGCCTGCCTGACACCATTTGACAAATCATTCTGATGCCTTTTAATAAAAGCTTCGATTCTGACATTTCCGTCAGAATCGAAGTGAAAGCCAATCATCGAACTTCACGTTCTGGAAGGTATGGATGCCCAGTTTCTCGGCAGCCTCACAGTTTTCCTTCAGATCATCGATGAAGAGGGTTTCATCGGGATGGATGGTCGCCTGCCTGATTACCACCTCATAGATGTGGGCATCAGGTTTTGCCAAATGCATTCGCTGAGAGAGGAAACAGTGCTCGAAATAATCCGCTACCCCATGGTTCTGATAAAGAAAGAGATGCTCCACGCAATAATCCCAATGAATATCAATGGTATTGCTCAAGAGGAAGAGGCGGTAACCAGCCTTCTTCAACTGCAGGAGTCGCTCCTTTTTCTCATCAGGAATCTCCACCAGCATCTTGTTGGCAGCATCGATGATTTCTTCATTCGTCACATCAGCTTCTGTCAACTTACGGGCTGCATCACAGAATGCTTCGGTGGTAATCATTCCAACACCCAGTTTACTCATCAGCTTCATCCCCTCACTCTGAGGATTCGGATTAGCCAGTTCCCCCATTCCTATCGCCTTGAAAGCCCCGATGCATCCTTCCGGATTGAGTTTCACCAGAACATTACCTAAATCAAATATGATATTCTTGTATTGCATAATCTATACCTTATTTTAAATTTCACTTTTAATCTTTAATCAGATACTTACTGCAAAAGTACTGTAAATTCGGGAGAGAACAAATGATTTCAAGAAGTTATAACAAGAATATAACATTTATTAGTAAAAGAGGAAAGCCTATGTATGAGAAATGTTTTTCTAAAACTATTGCCACTATTGCCACACTTCAAGCTAACCAATTGGTTTTTAGATATTTAAGCGTTGCAACAAGGGCATTTTCTATTATCACCTATTGCCACACTCGGACGAAAAACGGGGGATTCTCAGCGAAAAAGCAGAGGAAGACTTATTGTTTTCGCAGAAAAACATTAAAAAAGTGGAGGAAAAGGCTTGCGGTTTCGAACATTTTTTTGTATTTTTGCAACCAACAGGAAAAATTCCTGCCGATTCCACCTAGAAGCTTACGACTCCTGTGAAACCACTTTATACACATTTAACCCAAAAACCAATGACACAAGCAGATTTAGTCAGACTCTACTTCAACAAAGAAAGTGCTTACAACTCATGGGACTATTGCTTCAACCAGCAATGTCCACTGGCTCAGGAATGTGCACACTATCTGTCCGTAACCTACAAAAAACCGGAACAGACCAAAGGCTACGCCATCTATCCCGATGCCTACCATGACAACAAGTGCGAACATTTTCTGCAGCTACAGATGATGAAAATGGCATACGGCTTTATGAATATTCTTGAAGAACTGAAGCGTAAAGACGAAGCCAGTTTCAGAGTACACATGACTTCCTACTTCGGAAGCAAGACTTCATACTATCGTTATAAATTAGGACAGACAGGACTCGTACCCGAACAGCAGCAGTACGTGCTGAAATGGTGCCAGCAACATGGTTACACCAACATGAGGTTCGACCGGTATGTAGAAGAGGTTAACTATTAACAGCCGCACGCCGATAAAGATTTTGACCACGACATGGTCACTCGTACCCGTGTACATGAGTATCCGTACCCATGTACACGGGTACGGATGACCAACACGTTGAGCACGGATGACCGAGACGACGGGCACGAATGACCGGCGTAGTCGGTCACATTTGCCCAACGCCTTGGGCAAAGCTGGGCAAAGTCATCGACAAACCTAAGTATCACCCTATCAATAAATTAACAGAAATATGAAGTTTACTATTACAAGAATCAACAAGCAGAACAAGTTGATGGTCAGTTCGAAAACCGTAGAACGGTTTCTGGAGCGCATCGCTAAAGATGATGCCAAACTGAGTGTCACCAATTTCAGAATGAGTGTGCCGCTCATGGAGGCCGACTACCAGTACTACAAAGGCATCAAGGAATGGCAGCACGTTTATCCAGCCGCAGAATTCAATAAGGATGAAAGCGGCAATCTCGTCTTCCAGAAATCAAACGGGCTGGTGATGCTCCACTTCATCAACCTCATGTCGGACCAGGAAAAAGATGCCCTCAAGAAGACGGTCAGTCTGCTGCCGATGACCTTCGCTGCCTTCGAAGGAGCCGACGGCAGAAGCCTCATCGTGCTCGTAAGCATCTGCAACGAAGAAGGAAAAATCCCGACAAAAGAAGCCGATGCCGACTTACTCTACCAGTCTGCCTACGAACAGGTAAAAACGCTCTACCAGTCGCAGGTACAGGCAACCATCAAAGCCGAAAAACCATCATTGGCTTCCAACTTCATGCTTACGATGGATGCCTCTCCTTATTATAACAGCAAGGCAGTGGCAATGCGCATCTCCCAAAATATGAAGAAGGTAGCCTCAGCCCCTAAGAATGTAGACGATCTGAAGACATACGATGACTATGAGTTTCTTTATCGCAAGGCAGCAGAAGAGACGAAGGAAGAGATGAAAAAAGCCAACATCTCATGGCAGAACGATGAAGACCGGTTCCTTGCAGGTTTCTCAGCCATCGCCATCAAGCTCTGCAACATGGGCCTCAGCGAAGAAGAAGCTTTCATCCATATCCGCCGCAACAACTGGGGACATGTGACAGAAGAGAAACTCCGCCAGATAGTGGGCACCGCTTACGATACCCATTCCAAAGACAGGAAGACGGAGAAATCAGCCTCAGGCAGAAAAGGCCGTGCCGAAATTCTGCAGATGATCAGATACCTGGAGAGTCGGTACCAGTTCCGTTACAATACCGTGATGAAATATACCGAATACCGCCCGAACAATTCATGGGTTGGCGATTTCAGACCGGTGGATGCCCGTGTGCAGAAAAGCATGACGCTGGATGTTCAGATAGCCGACATCCACGTAAGCATCAAGGATGTAAGGAATTTTCTAGAATCAGACCGCATCAGAAACTACAGTCCAATAGAGTCCTATCTCTATGACTGTCTGGGAAAATGGGACGGCAAGGACCGCATCCGTGCCCTGGCACGAACCGTACCCACCAACAATCCTCATTGGGAAAACTGGTTTTACACCTGGTTTCTGGGAATGGTTGACCAGTGGCGCGGCATGTATCGCCGTCAATATGGCAACAGCACTATGCCGCTGCTCATTTCCAAGCAAGGTTACAACAAGAGCACCTTCTGCCGCCGTCTCATCCCTACCGAATTATCGTGGGGCTTCAGCGACAACATGATTCTGTCAGAAAAGCGTCAGGTATTGCAGGCGATGTCACAATTTCTGCTCATCAATCTCGATGAGTTCAATCAGATTTCACCACAGGTGCAGCAGGGATTTCTGAAGAATCTGCTGCAGTTGCCTACGGTGAAAATCAAACCGCCATACGGAAGTCATGTACAGGAATTTCCTCGTCTAGCCTCCTTCATCGCCACGAGCAACATGACCGATATTCTTTCCGACCCATCCGGCAACCGCCGTTTCCTGGGAGTAGAACTGACGGGACCTATCGATGTGAGTGGCAGACTGAACTATGAGCAGCTTTATGCGCAGGCGATGCAAGCTTTGGAGCGTGGCGAAAAATCCTATTTCGATGCCAAGGAAACCGCCATCATCATGCAACATAACAGACAATTTGAACAGATTTCCCCTATCAAGCAATGTTTTCTGCAGGTTTTCGAGCCTGCAAGTACCCCGGAAAATGGCGAATATCTGATGGCAGCCGCCATTTTCGACATTTTGAAGCAGAAATTCGGCACTTCTCTCCAGGTTTCGAGTATACAGAAATTGGGCAGAGAGCTTCAGAATATTGAAGGTTTAAAGAACCGAAGAACAAGATTTGGTACTGAGTATCTGGTAGTTAGGAAATAACCTACTCACTTTCCATCTCATTCCCTCATAAAAAGAGTGTGGCAATGCGTGGCATTAGGTGGCAACAGAAATACCGCTTACTGCCACGCATTATTCGCTTATAATCAGAGAGTTAAATGCATTGGTGATAGATGTGGCAACAAAAACAGAAAAACATTTTCGTATAAGAATCATAAAGGTAGGAGTAAACCACTTTTTGCTTTACCATTCGCATGTATTGGCAATTGTGCCGAAATCATGAACTTCATTATGCGAACTCATCCACTTTATTTCACGACTTCATCTACTTCATTTCACGAGTTCATCTACTTCATTGAGTTGACACATACGGCTGAGTTGGCAGAATGAGACGGCTACATTAGCTGAAGGAGTCGAATGCAGTGGCTGAAGGAGTCAAATGCAGTGGCTGAAGGAGTCGAATGCAGTGGCTGAAGGAGACGAATGCGATTGCTGAAGGAGTCGAATGCAGTGACCAGAGGAGACGAATGCGATTGCTGAAGGAGTCGAATGCGATAGCTGAAGGAGACACATTTGCACATTATTACATAAAGATAGCACCTTGACCGTACTAAACATACAATCAAGGTGCTACAGTACAAATAATCTTCCTCCTCTAATTATCCATCGTTTTGCTATTGCTTATTCCTTAGCTCTTCTATCAAGTCATTTACAATATATGTATCACTCATTAGATGCAAGCCAAGTTCTTTGTCATGTAACATACGGCAAACGTCAGAGTCATAGAATATCTGTAAAGCTCTGTCGGTTGATATATGTAACGTATCGGCTAGTTGCTTTATGACACGAGCGATTTTATTCCATAATAAGAAATCCAACATAATTATATCCTTTCGTATGATTTGAACTGCTTTTCCATTATTCTTTTCTTTCCCAATTTTTAAGAGCTTCGACCACATCATTCGCTACAGCTTCCCGGCTCTCTGTATGTAGAGTGTCATAGCATTCTTGAATGAGACTCTTGATTAGCCCCACCTTATCCAATCGCTTTCTCATTTCAGACGGCGATATACCCATTTTTTGTGCCGAAGCCTCGATAGCCAACACCGTAAAGGCGAGGCGGTCAAACTCTGGGTCACTTTTCAGCAACAGTTCTCTATCTTCCATTCTTTACAAAATATTGTATTTAAATGCAAATTTAAAGATTTTCTCTGATATTCCACTCTATTTCAGAGTTAAATAAAGAAAAACAGACTGATTTTGCTAATTTCTTTACTGATAATGGAAGAAAAATCATCTGCTACGGAATTGGCAAACAATTCTTCAAGACCGATTTCATTTGTAGAATCGACATGGTACTGGAGATAGAGAAATCCTTTTATAGCCATCAGCTAATCAACTTTTGACGCTCTACGTTAACAGTATTATCTGTTGTATATCTTTTGATTCCTACATTTATTGTTTCTAATCATTTATTGTCTATCGGCTCCAATAGCTGTTCCAATGTTGTGAAGTATGGCTCTTTCTTATATGGGCCTGATGATTGTTTCAATCTGAGAATCTTGCCAGTCTTCCCCTCAAACTCAGTCTTTGCTTCACTACTTTCTAAGTCGAATGTCAGGTAATACTCCTTGGCTGCATTAAAACCTTTTTTTTGGAGGTCTATGCCAGAAACAATTCTTGCACCTTGCCCTGTAAGTTGAAAGATAGCTTTGTTCCTCTTGTTGTACATAACTAAGAACTTGCAACTCTCAAAGCCTGGAACTAATCTCAGTGAACCACTCTCGAACCCTGCTCTTGTATAATAAAGTTTGTTCTTCAAGACAATATCCCATTGCTCTGGCTTGCAATATCCCACAAGAACCATCGCATTCTTTCCGTCCAATGGAAGCTTATAAACCAAACCTCTTTGTGGTATCGCCTTCTCTACATATTCTGAACTAAGACTCTTTTCCAAGAGGATGTTCTTCAAGTGTTCATATAGTTGAGGGCTGTCTTCATCTTCATGTCCAAAGTGGTCTTTGCGACTTTTGCTTTTTGGCAATAATGGGAATGCGCCAATATTGACACTTTCCACACTGCTGCTATAATAGCGTTTCATAATTGTATCATTATCACCACGCCCAGGAAACAGAATATAGCCACCTATTACTTCTTTGTTGGAGTGGTCTTTTCTGTCAGAACCATAATAGATGGCATCACGATAGCGGTGCATCTGGTTAATGGCATCAGAAGGTGGATAATCACCACCATGTAATTCCTTTATTTCTTCAAGGTCTTCCTTCTCAATGTCCTTGTCTAATCGCTTGTCACTCACTACACGATATTTGGCATCGTATAGATAGGTGAGTAATATCTCAGAGCCATCTTTCTTATTGATATTCAATACAATATCAGGTCTTTGCTCTGTAGTTGCAGTATGCACTCCGAAATCATCAGAATTTCTTCTGTTGAATGTATGCTGATAATGTAGGGTTACTACATCACCTGCATGAGCACGCATTTGGTTTGCCCACCCCGAAACGTCATCGGCATCTGGAGTAGGATAGTTGAATGTAACCGTATGTTCCATTCGTGAGTTAGAGAAGGGATTGAGTAAAGAGCCAGCTGGTTCTGAGACCAACTTTTCGTATAGCGGATTTTCTTGCTCAATATGTAGCAGTTGCTTTACCATGCGCTTCATCTTGATGAAACACCATAACTCATAAATTTCCCATATCTGAAGAGTGCCTATATTGGAAGCACCATTATATAAGTCGATACCACGGCGTAGTTTGATCCAATCCTTATATACCTGTTGGTAGCCAGTACGGCTTTGAAGTACCATGCTGTCTTGACTCATGCCTTCAAACTTGCCCACAGTCCTGAAGAATGGATTGTGTTCCAATTTGTGGATGCGCTCTTTGTATCCCAATAAACGCAATCGGTGGTCATCGGACAACTCGTCATTGCGATTGTTTGTTAATACTTCATTTAGAATTTTTGATAAACGTTTGCCGATGTGTGTGAGCGTATGTTTTACAAAGCGGTTCTCACGTGTATTTATGGTACTATCGCTTTCCTTTAATTCAAACCAATGATTGTCAAGTTTCTTGGCTATCTTGTTCTCGGCATACTCATCTTCAAGCGAAGGAGTCCAACGCTTGATTTTTTCCACTTTGGCATAAGTGTTATAGGTTCGCACATTTTGGTGTGGACGGCGAAGAATCAACTCTATATTTTTCAGATAATCATTGATGATGTCCTCGAAAATATTCATCCAAACAATGTCATTTTTCACTTTTCCTCTTGTCAACTGTTGATATGTAGTGGCAAGATAGCGGAAGATGACATCATTGTATTCTTCGTTTACATCATTGAGGAGAGACTTGTAGTCATGCTTGGTATCAAGTTTGGGGCTGACAACATCAAATGTCACCCAGGCTTGTCTTGTCTTTCCACCATGTTGATATTCAAATTCTAGTTTGAATACGCCTGGTTCATTGAGAAAACTGACGTTTCCTGATAGACCAACGATATTCCCCTCGTAATCCTTATCGACAAAGAAAGCTGTTTCGATGTCTTTGCGAACATGAAGTACTTTAGGAGAAGATTTGCTATCAATAAATCCAGTCTTAAAACGGATGGCTATGTTATATTCGCAAGTTTCAAACATAACAGGCCATTGCTCATCCCAAAGTTGACCGACTTCACCAATTTCGCATAAAATCTTAGTGTCATATTGGTATAGTTTGAGATGACAAGCATCTTTTGAGGCATACTTACAATATCTCTCCTCGTATGGCACAGAAGATTCTGGCTTGGGATCGTTGCTATGGTCTATGCGACCTTTGAAACGCTCCCAAGCATAAGACATGTCTTCGCTGCGCACGATAACTTGATAGTCTCCGTTGCTATGTTCAAATCGTAATGCTTCCATCTTTTTGTTCTATTAAGGCCAGAAACGAGTGAAACTCTGGCGGTTCAGTCTTTCTATCATTTCCGACAATTTATCAACTGCCATATATTCGTTTTGGTTGTCTTCATTGTGCTGTGGCGCAATTTGTTTTAACCAATCAAGTTTGGTGAACTCATGCCCATCTTCTGCTTGATCAGAAAGTTCATTGGCATTTCGTTCTTTATCAGATATATGGAACATTTCGTCATCACCCTCAACACGTGGAAGAATCTTCATCAAGAGAATTTTGTCTATGGCAGTTTCTACATATCCCTTGAATGAATCTAATGTAACTTCTTCTCCTTTCTCTTCTGCTTGGTCAAGTAATACGGCAAGATAGATAGTCAATTCGTTCATTACACGATAGCTAACGGTGAATGGAGTGCCATTCAATACCTTGTTGATTTCTTCCAAGCGTTGTGGCAGACCTTCTTTTCCATTACCTTTTATATAATTAAGTATGTCTTCATTGTCTTTCACTGTAGAGCAAAGAGTGAGAACTTCTTTTGCAGAAACGTATTTTGCTTGCAGGTTGTCCATGGTAAGTGGTTGCTCAGCATATACTAATTCGTCTTTGTCGCTGAAAATGTCGGCAAGGTTGCCGCCATTCATTTCAATGGTCATGGCTCGGTCAATGACTTTGCGTGAGAATTGATGAGTGGTATCATCCATGTTGACTGTTCCTACAATGAAGACATTTTCGGGAAGAGTTAAGCCAACCTCGGTCAAAGTCTTGGCATCATTGGCAGGAACTTTTTCCATTTCAGCTTTATCTACAATGTCGAATAGTTTCATGTAAATGTCTCTGTCTGTTTGGCATGTAGGGTATGCGTGACCTTGCGAATTATTTCCTACTTCACCTACTTTCTTGAAGTATTCTTTGTCAACGAGCACGCCACTCTTGATGCAAACTTCACCTTCATTATTTTCGATATGCTTTCTTGTTTCAAGCACACTCAGAAACTCCGCAAAGTACTGTTCTACAGGTGCAAGATTCATTTCATCAAGGCAAACGAAGAAAGGTGTGCTTGGGTACATTTTAGCCTTTACCAAGAACTTGATAAACTTGGTAAACATATACTGCTTGTTGAGATTACTCCAATATCCAAGCAATTCTGTTGAGTCATGCCAGTTAGGCTTAACTTCTATCATGCAATAGTTGCCTGGGGCTGTTCCATCTGCATCTTGCAACTCTTTAGGGCAAGAATCGAAAGCGAATTCTCTGACGATTCGGCTTTTACCTGTACCACTTATGCCAGCAAGAAGCATGAAAGGCTTGGTACGAAGTGTGGCTATGAAAGATTCTTTAACTTTTGTAATAATCACAGATGGTTTGGTATGTGCTTTGTAATTTCGTTGCACCGACTTGATAATATGATTAGCATTATCAATGTCCTCTATATGAAGTTCGTCTCTATGTTTCATATACCATAAAAAATAATTTGGTCTAAAAATCAATAAATTAAAAGTAGAACTTGCATTAAATCTTTTAGGATGAAGATATATGCCGTGCAAGTATGCTTCTCTAACATATTCGCCATAAGTTTGAAAAGCAGATGTTGGGTTTATAATTTCATTTTCAGATTTGCATAATACTTCAGAAGGCATGCCTACGAACATGACATCATGGCTGGTGGCATCTTGTTTGTATATTCCGATACAATAGCATTCTTTGTTTTTTAAATCGATGTTAGAGTAATTTCTAAACATTGTTGCAGGTTTGAAATTAGCCAGGTCAGGAATCCAAACAGTATGCGGACCAAGTTGTGTTCTAAGTTCGTCGTCATGTCCTCTGCCGCTTCCGCCCTCATAAAGTATGAAAACGTAAACGTAGAAAACATGATTACTGAAATTTTTGCCAATAAAACTACCTCTCAGCAAGAAGTCTACTCTTGTATTTCGATTTCCTTTTTTGGAGAGGATGTCAAATTTCATTAAGCCATGAAAGTATTGGTTCATTTGAAAAATGAACTCTTCATCAGCATTGTAATCTGTGAATGGAATTCCATATATTAAAGGAAAGCCAGTTCCTCTGGTATTTACAATTTTTGTCATGACTTATATTCGTTTTAAAAGTATAACTTCTTTATGGCTTTTGCAATCGGCTCCACTAATTTTGGAGGAACCGCATTTCCAATTAATCTCCATTGGTCAGAAAAGTTACCTAAGAAAACAAAATTGTCAGGAAATGTTTGTATCCTTTGAATTTCTTGAATTCTTAAAAAACGATTTTTCCAATGAAAAGGTCCCATGTTATTTGAAAAACTTGCTTGTATAGTCCAAGATGGCTTTTGTGGGGATAGTTTGAGCAGGAATGACCAATATCTCGAACGCCACTTGAAAATAGGTTGCGGATATCCTCTTTTTTCCGTGAAGAAAAGATAGTTGTCTCCTGGAGGAACTAATGGGAGTAAGTGCTTGTGTTTAGAACCAGCTAGGCGTTCCTTGTCTTCTGGTAAGTCGTAATCAATATCTCCTATAACATCACCGCAAGTAACCCATTTCTTCTTCCCGTTTTCTCCATTCTCTGAATGAGTCTCTTCAGGAAAGACAAAATCTTTTAAATCTTTTTTAACTCCCACACAAATAAATCGTTGGCGTATTTGAGGAACACCATAATTGGCTGCATTGATAACTTTATAAACTATTTTATATCCTAGTCTTTCGCTTTCTTCTTTTACCATATCCAAAGCTGCTTTATGTGGTTTAAATACGAAGCCTGCTACGTTTTCAAAGAAAAAGAATTTGGGATTTAATTCCTCTAACGCTCTAAAGTAGTTACTTACAGTTAAGAAACCACTTTCGTCTTCAATACCTCTCTTCTTGTCTGTTCTGTAAAATCTGGACTTAGAAAAAGGAGGACATGGAGGACCACCAACAAGACCGTCTATTTTCCCAAATTTTTGGGGTATTTTGGTAAAGTCAACGTCGGCAACACTAGAGCATACGACTTCTGCATTTGGGAAATTTTTTTTAAAACTTTCACATGCATTTTCCCAATTATCATTTGCAAAAATGGTTTCAAATCCAGCATTTTTAAATCCAAAGTCAATTCCTCCAACTCCCGAAAAGATACTTACTATTTTTGGCATATTCAAATATACTTTACTAAATGTTCTACAAAACGTTCTCCTAAAATAGAAGGAACAGCATTTCCAATTTGTTTTTGGATGGTTCTTCTGCTTCCTACAAATTTATAATCCATAGGAAAAGTTTGAATAGCTGCGATTTCGTTTATTCTCAGTCTTCTGTTCCCCCAATGGAAAGGTCCCACCCATGGTCCTGGTTGGGCTGCTATAGTCCAAGAGGGCTTCAATGGATGTAACTTCAACAAAAAATTCCAATATCGTTTATTCGCAATGAATTTTGGCTGTGGATACCCATCACGTGCAGATAAAGCAATGTAGTTGTGTCCCGGAGGAATTTCTGACAATTCGTAATCATAAGTTTTACCCGTAGTCTTTTCCTCAGGCTCTTCTAACTCTGGAATATCAAATCTTCCAATCCAGTCTAAAACATTTACTTTTGAAGCTTCTTCTTTACTTAATGTAGTAGGCATTCCATCTATGTCCTTTAAACTTGCCATATATATGACTCTTTTCCTTTTCTGAGGTATGCCGTAATCGACAGCGTTTGCTAAAATTCTTTTGAATTTGTATCCCATTTTTGTCAACTCGTTTTCTATGTATTCTACAACGGGTCTATTTGTGGGATGCAGAATACTCTCTACATTTTCAAGAAGAAAGCCATCTGGTCTTATTTCTGATATAATGCGGAGATATTCGCCAACCATATTGCGTTCGTCTTCAAATGCTTTTCTTTTCTCATTTGTAATCCAATATCCTGCTTTGGAAAATGGTTGGCATGGAGGACCTCCTACCAAGATTAATTTTTCAGGATTATTCTTTTTTATAACATCTTTGTAGAAGGAACCTTGTATGTTTCTAACATCTGCGCAATTATGCTCTGCATGAGCGAAAAATGGATTAGCATTCATTGTTTCGACAGTAGCAGGTTCGAAATCTAAGGTTGAAATGACTTTAACGCCCGCCATTTGAGTTCCTATGTCAAGACCACCACATCCAGAAAAGAGAGAGATTGCACATGTTTTACTTTCTTGTATTTTGTTTAACATAGGCATACAACGATAGTTCTTATCTACATATTCAATATAGATAAAATCAGAATCCTGCTTGAAACCATCGAAAGAATCGAGCAAGGAAGGTATCTGAACGTTGCAGATGTTTCTTATATATTTTTTATTAAACTTATATATCATTTAGTGTCTTATTTGTAGTGTCCCTATTTATTTATGGCTGCAGGGAATCAGTTCTTTTTTGCCATAATAAATCCTTTACGTCAATGTCTAAGCATTTGGTATCTCAACGAGAGTTTCTAAAGTGAGTTACATGGTGTTGGTACACCATTTTGACATGGTTCCAGGATCTTTGCCCAATTGTTGGGCTAACCATTTGTTGGTTCGCTTTTTCTCTGCGATCACAAATTTTAATCTGTTTATATCTCTGTCCATAGTTGGATAGTTTTGATATTAATCTACAAAGGTACGTCATAACTTCGATAACAGCAAATGTTTCGTGCAAAATTATGATTATTTATAGATTGACAGTGCAATAGTAGGTACTCAGCACCCCTATGAGCATGAGTAGTTACTTTAAAAGAGCTTTAACCCTATTAGAAACTATCTGCTAAGTAATTCAATCTACATTATTCTTAAAATATTCAAGTTTATCTTTTACAACTCTTGCAATCTCTTTCGCCTCCTGATAGCACCCATCTATTTCTTCATAGGTGTATGCATTCCGAGCCTCAGCGATGCTTTCGGTTGCAACCTCTTCGAACATATCGAAGACGATTTGTTCATTATTATTTTGCTTCATATCTAACACTATTAAGAATTTGCATTTCCATGTTCGAGTATCACCCAAACACCGGCAGTATCCTTACCTTCATGCCTTAGAATACCCACTTTTTGCATCACCGCCAAATCTCTTTTTACCACCCTTGAAGTCTCCGACATGGTTACCGACAAAGTCTCCGACATTTATTGTCGGCAACCAACTTCCCATAAAACGATAACATATTGGTTTTCAATTATTTTTCTTTCCGACATGTTACCGACATGTCTCCGACATTTTTCTCCGACATTTACATCGGCATTACCGCCACTATTACCGCCACATTACCGCCAAAACAATATTTGCACCGACATTTTACACCGACATTTACACCGACATTTACACCGACAAAATAGCATCAACCTTCTGCGTTCACAGACCAGCGCTAAATTGATAACTTTCCCAAAATTATCCCAAAAGGGAAAGAACAAGAAGATTTAAGGAGAAAAGGGGATTACACATTATTATATATAGGAATTCTTAGGGAAAATGGTGGGGATAACGTTATTGAATATCAACAACTTAAAAGTTTCATTGTGCAAGTTGAGGCATTTTCATTGTGCAAGTTGAGGATTTATCATAAAAAAAATGGTGTTTCATTCCTCAAAATGAAACACCATTGACCTAAATTTTATGCTGATAATCGAATTTCGCAATTAGTTGCTATAAGCACTCTCACCATGCTCGTAGATGTCGAGACCTTCCTCCTCTACTCGCTTGTCAACACGTACACCTACACTCTTATCTACTACCCTGAAGATAATATAGGTAACTACTACGCTGTAGATGATGCTTACCACGGTGGCTACAACCTGAACCCAAAGCTGATGCCAGTCGCCATAGAGGGCACCCTGTACACCTTCGGCTCCTGTTACATACTGAGTGGCGAAGACACCAGTGAGGACTGATCCCAGAATACCACCCATACCATGGACACCAAAAGCATCGAGAGCATCATCATACTTGAACTTCTCCTTTACTACCGCTACCATGAAGAAGCAGACGATGGTGGAAATGATACCGATGCAGAAAGCTCCGAAAATATCGGTACTGCCGGCTGCAGGAGTGATGGCTACCAGTCCGGCAACAGCACCGGTACAAGCACCTACTGTAGTTGGCTTCTTATTCACAATCCAGTCGATGAGCATCCAGGTGGTGGCTGCTGCTGCTGTGGCGATATGAGTTACGAGGAAGGCGTTGGCTGCCAGACCATCAGCTGCCAATCCGCTACCGGCATTGAAACCGAACCATCCCAACCAGAGGAATGACATACCCATGAACACGAAGGTGATGTTGTGAGGTGTGATAGGATGACCAGCACGATAATCATCACGCTTGCCTACACAGAGTGCCATGACCAGAGCGGCTACACCGGCATTGATATGAACCACGGTACCACCCGCAAAGTCGATGGCTCCCATCTCCTGCAGGAAACCGCCACCCCATACCCAGTGAGCTATAGGAAGATAAGCGATGATAACCCAAAGGATGGTGAAAAGTACATAACCGCTGAACTTCACACGCTCGGCAAAGGCACCGAGAATCAAGGCTGGAGTAATGAGGGCGAACATGCACTGGAACATTGCAAAGGTGAGTTCCGGAATGCCTGTAGGCATGATGGCATCCAAGCCGATGCCGTGGAGGAAACATTTATCGAAACCACCGATGACGCAAGCCAGAGGATTGCCCGAATCGGCATATTCTGTAGAGAAAGCCCAGGAATAACCGAAGGCTACCCATATCAGACTGACTACTGCCACAATGAAAACCGTCTGCATCAGGATGCTGAGAATATTCTTCTGGCGCACCAAACCACCATAAAAAAGTGCTATACCCGGGATTGACATCAAAAGCACCAAGATGGTTGCCATGATCATCCACGCTGTGTTACCCGTATCAAGTGTCGTCAATAATAAACTGCTCATACTTATATCTTATAGTTAAATTAGAATACTAAATAATATTTATTAAAGATAAGTAAGAATGCCTAATTCAACATTCAACACTTAACATTCAACATTTTAAATTATTCCTCTTTCTCAGCGTTATACAATGCAATGTCGCCTCGCTCGCCGGTTCTGATTCTTACCGTATCGAGTACAGGAATCACGAAGATTCTGCCGTCTCCTACTTCACCGGTCTGTGCAGCGCCCTGGATGGCGGCGATGGTAGGTTCCACGTTCTTATCACGAACCACAATGTTCAGGAGCACACGTTCGATGCTGCTGGTATCGTACATCACACCACGGTAAATGCGAGCCTGGCGCATTTTTCCCTCTCCTCTTACATTATAATAAGAGAACCACTCGATGTCTGCTGCTAAAAGTGCCTTCTTGACATCCTCGAATCTAGACTTGCGGATAATTGCCTCAATCTTCTTCATAATCCTTTAATAATTAATAATGTGTTAATACTTCTATTGATTGTCTCTTTTCGAAAACGGACCTTCATTGGTTGCTATTCAAATCAAACCTTTCTTTTACATTATGTTCGTTTTCGGCTGCAAAATTAATACATTTTGTCAGCATTTTAAAGAAAATAAAAACATTTCGCTTTTACTTTTTATCAAATATTTTAAATTTATCCGGGCTTATCACATTCTCCTTACAATTTGTAAGGCAGAAAGCAATTTTATGATACAAATTGTAAGATAGCGAAAAATAATCAAGATTTCTGCATTTATTTTCTTGCATATCTCAACAAATCGTCGTACCTTTGCAACCGAAATCAAACAAATAGTCATCGAAATATTCGAAAGACTAGCAAAAAGTCAAATCTCAAAAGAGATAAGACATGAGAGATAAAAGAAGAGTATTCAAACATAAAGAACAACGCAGATGAAAGAAACAGTTCATTTTACAAAGATGCAGGGAGCGGGTAACGATTACATATATGTAGATACCCAACAATACGACATCCCTGACCCAGAGAAGGCGGCCATTGCCTGGAGTGCTTATCACACGGGCATAGGAAGCGACGGACTGGTTCTCATCGGAAAGCCGCAAGACAGCAGAAGAGCAGATTATTCGATGCGTATCTTCAACGCCGATGGTTCAGAAGCGATGATGTGCGGCAATGCAAGCCGATGCATCGGTAAGTATCTTTACGAAAAAGGATTGACCCGAAAGGACACCATCCGACTGGAAACGCTTTCGGGTATCAAGATATTGAAACTTCATCTTCAGGATAATAAAGAAGTGGTGGAATCGGTAACAGTAGACATGCTGAAACCCCAACTTGAAAATCCCGAGCAATTCTTAGGCCCTTCGGTGCTCGAAGCTGACGGCAGAAAATTTGAAGGCACCTATGTTTGCATGGGTAATCCGCATTTCGTTACCTTCGTGGATGACATCGACACCATCGACATCGACCACTATGGTAAAATCCTGGAAAGAGACAAGGCATTTCCCCAGAGATGCAACATAGAATTTGCACAAGTAACTGACACAGACGCCATAAGGACACGAGTTTGGGAAAGGGGAAGCGGAATAACAATGGCTTGCGGAACAGGAGCCTGTGCCACAGCCGTAGCCGCAGCCCTTACCAAGCGTACTGGCAGAAAAAGCAGTATCGTGATGGATGGCGGAACGCTGGAAATAGAATATAGCGAGGCTGATGATCATGTTTACATGACAGGGCCTGCAGCCTTCTCATTCGAAGGAGAAATTGAATTATAAATAAGAGCAAACTTAAATAACAAATGGTCGATAATGACCGTAAATAAAAGGAGAAATAAAATATGGCATTAGTTAATGAACATTTCCTGAAGTTGGCCAACAACTACTTGTT
>ERZ791760.182-NODE-182-length-37886-cov-203.285057_pt1 | contig 37886 bp, 26 predicted proteins | sample MGYA00509950_ERZ791760 | MGnify/ENA primary metagenome ERZ791760 (study PRJEB30046, sample SAMN00792002) | human gut metagenome | study: EMG produced TPA metagenomics assembly of the A metagenome-wide association study of gut microbiota in type 2... | reverse complement strand
AAAAAAGGGTTACATCAGAAAAACAGAAAAGAGGACGTAAGTTCTCGCCCCCACATCCTCTTCTTTTTAATCTTTAGATTTCATTTTCCTCTTCTTCCAGCGATTTAATCTGCTTTTCTATTCTTCCAGCGATTTAATTTGCTTCTTCGGCGTAACGCCAAGACCTTTCAAGCTTTCCACTCTTCTCATCACATTTCCTGTTCCGTCGTAAAGTTGCTTCTTTGCCTTATCGAAGGTTCCCGAAAGGCGGGTTATCAAATCGCCGATGCCCAGGAAGGTATCTTCGAAACCTGCTACCTTATCATATAGGTCAGCAGCCGTCTTCACGATTTTCTCCACATTCTTGTTCTGCCGGTCATACTGCCAGAGATTATACGCCAGCTGGAGTGCCATGAGCAGATTGCTTGGTGAAATGATGATAATCTTCTTCTGATAAGCATAACGGCTGAGATCCGGCTGCTGCTTCATCGCTGCGATATAGCTGGTCTCGTTAGGGATGAACATCAGTACGAAGCCGATGGCATCATCCACCAGCTTGGAATAGTCTTTGGCTGCCAGTTCATCGATGTGCTTTCGTACGCTCAGCGCATGTGCCTTCATCAGGCGTTCCTGTTCAGCCTCATCTTCAGCTGCCAGAGCATCGGAATAGGCGGTAAGCGAAACCTTGGAATCGATGACTACACTTCTGCCTTCCGGGAATCTGACGATGACATCCGGACGATAGTTCTTTCCCTCTTCATCTTTCGTATTCTCCTGAATGAAGAATTCCTCATCTTTACGAAGTCCGCTGTTCTCCAGGATGGTTTCCAGCACCATCTCGCCCCAGTCGCCCTGCATCTTGCTGTCGCCCTTCAATGCCTTGGTCAGGTTGGCTGCATCGGAGCCAATCTTCTCGGTCTGCTCCTTCAGGTTCAGTACAGCCTGCTGCTGTTCCTGCTGGAAGAGTTTCATCGTTGCCTCGAAGGTGTTCTGCAGTTCCTTCTTGTTCACCTCGTTCTGGGTTTTGCTCTCCTCTACCGATTTCTTGAAATCAGCAAACTGTTCCTTGATAGGTTTCAGGAGTTCATCCATCTGCAGACGGTTGTTTTCCTGCAGAGCCGACTGTTTGGCAGCCAACTGCTCAGCCGCCACCTTCTGCTGTTCTATGGTCATTCGCTGCATTTCCTGCTTCAGACTCTCGAGTTTCTGTGCCCACTGCTGGTCGCTTTCCGCCCTGAGTTTCGCCGCATACAGCCGCTCGTTCTCCATTTGAGATTTCATTGATTGAACCTCAGCAGCATGAGATTGTTTCATTGATTGAACCTCAGAAGCATGATGCAGTTTTATCTGTTCGATGTTAGCCGCCAGCACCTGAGCCTTCGCTATGAGCTGCGTTTTCTCCTCTCCCGCCTTTTTTCCTTCCATCAGTTTCCCTACGAAGAATCCGATGGCAAGCCCTATGATGATTCCAATTACTATTTCCATTTATCCTTGTTTTGAATGATTCTGTAAATCTGCAAAAATTATGATTTGCAAAAGTAATCATTTCAAGACATAACACCAAACATCATGGGGGATTCTTGTAGATATTTAACTCTTCTGCATTTTACTATGCAAACAAAAAGAGCGCACCACTATTGGCACGCTCTTTTCTTTAACTCTTCTTTTAAATATACATTATCGGTTGGCAGTAGGCCACTGATAAGTATCAGTGCAATGGATATCAGCACTCTGGTCGGCAATCATCAATTTGAAGTCGCCTTCCTCCAATCTCCATTTGCCATTCCAACCTACGAAGGCCAAATCGTCTGCCTTTAATTCAAATGTCATGGTCTTGGTCTCACCAGGCTGAAGTTCCACCTTGTCGAAGGCACGGAGACGACGGCCATCAGGCACCATACTAGCGATGAGATCGCTACTGAACAGGAGGACACTCTCCTTGCCTGCCACCTTGCCCGTATTCTTCACATCCACGCTCACCTTGATGATGTCGCCGTGGCGGAAATCAGACTGAGAAACCTTCAGGTTGCTATATTTGTAAGTGGTATAACTCAAACCATATCCGAAGCCCCACTGCTGGGTAATCTTCGCATTATAGTCGTAAGCACCTTCCATCGTACCCACCTCCTCACTCTTCTTGAAGTCATAGTTGGCGAGCGAATTGATTTCCTTAGGATAGGTGTAAGGCATCTTGCCACTGAAGTTTGACTTGCCCGATACCAGGTTTGCCAAGGCATCGCCGCCCATGTTGCCAGGGATAAGGATGTTGATGATGCCCTGTGCCAATGGTTCGATGTCAGCGATGAGACGAGGGCGACCTTCATTCAGCACCAAGATGACAGGCTTGCCTGTCTGAGCCAAAGCCTTGACCAGATTACGCTGGTTCTCTGAGAGCCAAAGGTCGGTCAGGTTGCCCGGAGTCTCTGTATAGGAGTTCTCGCCAATGCAAGCCACGATGACGTCGGCATCCTTCGCTGCAGCCACTGCGCCCTGAATCTGAGGTTCGTTCTCCTCCCAGTATTTTCCCTTCTCATTATAGGTAACACCCTGGTTCAAGATAACATTCTCCTTGCCATACTCATTACAGAATGCCTCATAGATGGTATTGTTCTTGCCGGCAAACTCATCGGCACGATGTCCCTGCCAGGTATAGCTCCATCCACCGTCCAGGCAGCGCATCTGATTGGCATTAGGACCCGTAAGGAGAATCTTCTTGCCATGCTGCAAAGGAAGGATATTACCCTCGTTCTTCAGGAGCACCATACTCTCGGTAGCTCCCTCCAAGGCGAGCTTGGCAAACTCCTCACCACCAAACTTAGGATAATTCTTGAGTTTCTGGGTTGGGTTCTTGAAGAGGTCGAGACGGTACTTCATGCGAAGCACACGGCGACAGGCATCGTCGATGCGACTCATCGGAATCTTACCTTCCTTCACCAATTCTATAAGGTAGCCACAAGCATCGCAAGAATAAGGTTCCATAATCATGTCGATACCAGCATTGATGGCGATGCGGAGCGCATCCTTCTTGTCCTTTGCCACCATCTCACGAGTATAGAGATTGTTGATGTCTGCCCAGTCGGTGATGAGCACACCATCCCATCCTGTCTCTTCCTTCAGCCATCCTGTCAGGATGTCCTTGTTGGCATGCATCGGCATACCGTTGACGGAAGCGGAATTCACCATCACGGTCAAGGCACCAGCCTGCAGACCCGCCAGGAAAGGAGCGAAGTGCTTCTCTCGCAAGTCGGCTGGAGAGATATAGGCTGGCGTACGGTCTTTACCGGTCCAAGGCACACCATAGCCCATGAAGTGCTTCATTGAAGTGGCAATGTGATACTGGTCGATGTTGTTTGGGTCCTCGCCCTGGAAACCATAGACCATCGCCTTGCCCATCTCTGAACTGAGGTAGCAATCCTCGCCAAAGTTCTCCCAGATACGAGGCCAACGGGCATCACGACCGAGATCAACGGTAGGACTGTAAGTCCAAGGCACGCTCACCGCACGAGTCTCATAAGCGGTAGCCTCAGCCGAACGGCGAGCAATCTCACGATTGAAAGTGGCAGCCACATTGATGTTCTGCGGGAAGAGGGTTCCGCCCTGTGTATAAGTAGAACCATGGTTCTGGTCGAGACCGAAGACACAAGGGATGCCGATGCGCTTCATCGAAATCTTCTGGATTTGCGCGATGTACTTCTCCCACTGCTTGGCTGTAGGAGCGCAGGTATTTGGAGCGTTGAGGATAGAGCCAATCTTATAGCGGGAAAGGATAGAATCGGTCTTGTGCTCGTCGATATAGAACACACCGTTCTTGTCGTTGGCACCAAAGAGGTCGGTCACCAATTCCATCATCTGACCTATCTTTTCCTCCAAGGTGAGTTTCTTCAGGGTTTGTTCTACCTGAGCCTCTATCTTAGGGTCGCTCTTGATAACTGGAACATTGGCACTGGCTGTATAAGCCAATGCCAACATTGAAATAGATAATAATATTTTCTTCATAAATTCAAAGGTTTGACGTTTTATGATAAAACGGAAAACTTTCCAATATATTATTCAATAGTTACTTTTTTTACGGTGTAACCGTCACCCACGAGGAGGAGACCATTCTGCTCTGTCAAGAGCTGGATAGACTGGTCGGTCAGTTCAAACTTCCATGTAGCAGGTCCATCCACCAGGATGTCGCCACGCTCAGGGTCGCCCTTACCAGTAAGGATGTTATTCCACCAAGAGGTAGCAGCGGTACCCTGACCATTTCCATCTACATAGACACGGAGGATGGTGCCCACCTTAACCTTTGAGAGGAAGGTATCCTTCAAGGCATCGAATGGTGTACTCCATGTCACGGCAAACTCACCTTCCCAGAGGGTGTTCTCCATAGATGGACGTGGCTCTGTAGTTACCTTGATGGTACCGCTAGGGAACTGGTTGCCCTCACCATCTACCAAAGTGATATCATAGTCACCATTCTCCAAACCTGTAGGAGCTGTGAGCTTCAAGGCTGTGCCCTCTTCGAGAACCTCGAAGGCTACTTCCTTGCCACCTACCAACACCTTAGCTACTGTACCGAGATTCTTGCACTTATGGATAGTGGTCTCAGCACCTGGAGCTACCCAAAGCTCGACGGCATTGGTACCCAAGGCTGGGTCATCGGCAGCAGGAGTTACGGTAACTTTCAAGGTGCGGGATGTGCTCTTACCCTTGGTGGTGGTGGTTGCCACAATCTTCAGTTCATGAATACCTACAGGCAAAGTCTGGTCGATAGTATTACCTTCGGCAATCTGAGTGCCATCGAGCAACCATGTCACAGTGGTGTAGTGAACAGGAGTCACCTTGATTTCCAACTTATAATTAGTCTTGCGGTCTATCTTGGAATCAGCCAAGTCGGTGTTCAAGATACGTGGATTGTCATCTTCGCTGACGGTGAAATATGGATCATCGTCAGAAGAGCAAGAAGACAAGGTAGATGTACCAGCCAGTGCGAAACCCACGGCTAAGAGCATCATCATAGCCTTCAAGACTTTTCCCTTATATTGTTTCATTGTCTTATTCATCATTAATTATTCTATTTATTGTCCTATAAAACTCAACATTTAACATTAAGCATTAAACACTACTCACTGTATCCCTTTCCGAATGGAGGATTGAAGTCTGGCTGAAGGTTTACATCAGCCTTGTCCCACCAGAGGCGCTTGTGCCAGTTGTCGGTACCCCCCATGCGGTCGATGGCAGCCTTGTAGTTGGCATTGTTGTACTGAGCTTCCAACTCAGGATACTGCAAGCGGACAGGCATTGACCAATCGGAATCCGTATAAGTGAAACCATTCTTGGTCAAGCGGTCACGATTCAAGATGGCAGGATAGTCAGAGCGGCGCATGTTAGCCCAACCCTCAGAAGGGTTCATCATGTGGAGAATCCAAGCCTGGGTGTTGATGGTCTCCTTAGGATTGTCACCCAACTTGTTGTTGGCAATGAACTCATTGATCTCATCCTCAGAAATCTTGTTGGACGTGAGATAGTAGTTGTTGAGCAACTCCATGCTGGCACGAACACCAGCCTCGTAGTGACTCTCAGCATCACCACCACCTACATTCCAACCCTTGGTGGCAGCCTCAGCCTTGAGGAACTCTACCTCAGCATAGCTCATCAAGTCGCCAGGACAAGAAGGCATCTCGAAGTCGATGTTCAGGCAAGGACGACTAGCTCGGGCTATATAATCAGAGTTGGCATAAGTGTTCTCGTCTATCTCTGCATACTTCTTCAAAGTAGGAAGGTCATCCAACGTAGGTGGATTCATCCAGTCTGTGTACCAGGCTGCACCAGGGTTGCAAGGCTCCTCACCGAGGTTCTTGCTCTGGAAGTAAGCCAGGAAATCATCGGTCAAGTCGATGTTCTGCTCCTTGTCTGGCTTCACCTGACTACGCTTGATGTTGTAATAGTGGCGACAGATGCGATAGAGACGAGGGTCGTTGGTATTCTGCAACTGATAGAACAAGGTAGAGCATACCATGGTAGGCGATGTGGCATCCTGACCATAGAGTATCTCTCCCAAGGCATTGGCACGGAAATCGTAATCGTTGGCTCCATCATAATAGGTAAATGGAGCATCAGCATACTTGATATAAGCATCATCTGCTGCACTGGCGATAGCACCGGCAGCCACAGCCTTCTCAAACTCCTCCTTTGCCTTCTGTGGATTAACATCGGAAATGCGCATGGCATAGCGCATACGGAGTGCATTGGCATACTTCTTCCACTGAGCTACATCACCTCCCATGCTGGTGACATCACCAGAAATGTGGTCGGTACCTGTGCCAAGCTGCTTCTCGCAAGCGTCAAGTTCATCGAAGAACCAGCTGTAGAGTTCCTCTACGGTATCATACTTAGGGGTGGAGATACCTGAGATATAACCCAGACCTGCCTCCGAACAAGGCACGTCACCGTAGGTATCTGCCAAAACTGCCGTGAGATAGACACGGTGGATACGAAGTGCCGCATTCAAGTTTGCCTTGTCAGCAGAATTGTGGATGGCATCCACAAGGTTCTTGATACTGATTTCATAATAGCGGTCCCAAACTCGACGGGACATATCATCTTCTCTGAAATTAGAACCAGCGTAATTGGTTACATTCCAACCACCAGCGAAATACTGTGGAAAACCAGATATATAGTTACGGTAGGTATCCATCAGACTGAAGTCACCGTAAGTCTGCAACAAAGCTGTTGTCAACTGTGCGTTAGGGTCGAGCTCGTTCACCTTGGTCTTGTCGGTATTGATGTTGCTCAAGGTATCATCAGAGCAAGAAGTCATCGCAGTGCCGGTTGCCATCAGGGCGAAAGCCATCATCAGGCTGCTCTTACCTATATATTTCTTGATTATATTGTTCATTTTCTTACCTTATTATATATTAGAACTCTTCTAAAGAAATTGATTCATTTTTTCGAGACTAGAACTTCACGTTCACGTTCAAACCATAACTCTTGCGAGATGGCAGGGAACCATATTCCAGACCTAGACCTGAGGTGTTGTAGCTGGAGTCTGGGTCGATGTTAGGAATGTTCTTCCAAACAATGAATGGGTTACGAGCCACGAAGGATACGGTCAAGCCCTTGACATACTTGCCCAGGATGCTCTCTGGGAAGGTATAGCCGAAAGTAATCTCACGACACTTCACGTAAGAGTTGTCGTAAACGAAGGCACTCTGCACGCCATTTGCCACATGCTTCCAGTAATCTTCAGGGTTCACGGCGATGTCGTTCTTGCGATAAGTACCGTCGCCATTGTCGATAACACCCTCTACGACAAGTCCTTTGCAGTTACCAGTCTCACGCCATGCGGCAAGATCCATCCCCGAAGCCTTGCGAGCCTCCTCGGAAGTGTACCACTCCTCACGGCCTGCCAATGTTCCCTTTGCCTTACCTGTCTGGTATGCAGAACGCATGGACATAGAGTAGATGTCGGCACCTACCTTCACATCGAAGGATGCAGAGAGGCGGAAGTTCTTGTAGCTGAAGGTTGAGTAGAAACCACCTGTCCAGTCCCAAGTAGAATTGCCGATGGTCTTGACCTTCTGGTCAATCTTTGGAAGACCAGTAGCTGCATCGACAACCACCTGTCCCTTGTCGTTGTAGAGGAAGTCGTGTCCACGGATAGCTCCATAGTTCTCGCCAACCTGAGCACCTACTGATACACCACACCATGTGGCCTTGGCAAGTTCAAAATAGTCCATGCCATCTACGAGCGACTTCACCTTGTTGGTATTCTTCGAGAAGTTGACACCCAGGTCCCAAGCGAAGTCCTTGATCTGCAAGGCACGGGCATTGAGGGCAATCTCGACACCCTGGTTCTGAATCTCACCGGCATTGATGAGGCGGTAAGCATAGCCAGAGGTGGTGGTTGAAGCCAAACTCAAAATCTGGTTCTTGGAGTTCTGGTTGTAATAGGTGGCATCCAAGCCCAAACGTCCGTTAAGGAACTTCATCTCCAAACCTACCTCGTAAGAACCTGTCATTGTAGGCTTCAAATCCTTGTTCGGCTGTGTTGAGTTGGCTATCATACCGATGGTATAACCCGAGTAGCTGTACTTGCCCGTGGTATAGTTGAGTGCCAACAGGTATGGATCGGTATCGCTACCTACCTTTGCCCAAGATGCGCGAATCTTACCATAATTGATGAACTTCTTGTTCTTGATAAACTCAGAGAAAACCAAACTACCCGATACAGATGGATATACGTATGTATTATTATTTGTAGGGAGCGTAGACGACTTATCGCCACGGAGGGTTCCCTCCAAATAGTAAGTATGCTTGTAGCCAAGGCTTGCGCTGGCATAGAGAGAGCTGATCTGTTTCTTGTACATGCTCTCACGAGTGTTCTGTTCCTGATAGTTCATGATGTTCTTGATGCCATTCATCTGCTGGTTGAGACCGATGTTAGTAGTGGTCTTGTTGTTCACCTTGAAGATGTTACCACCAGCGGTAGCGTTGACATCGAAGTCGCCCCATGAGTTGTTGTAGAGGGCGAGTATCTCGGCGTTAAGTGTGCGGTTGTTGAAGATTTGGTCGGTAAGCTTTCCGGCAGGAGTTCCTGGAGTTGTCTTGGCGATGAAGTCCTCGAAGTTCATGCTGTTGATGTCGGTACCGATGGTACCCTGCAACTTGAAGTGCTTGTTGATGTTCCAGATTGCCTTACCCGTAAAACGGAACACGTCCTTGTCGGATGTATTGCTGTTCTTATAGAGATCCCAGTATGGGTTCTTGTTATACTGATCGTTACCATTCCAGTTGGAGTAGTTGCCGTCGGCATCCTCATAGTGCTTCAGCCAAGCCTGGTCGTAGGTACCCGCCAGGGTCATGAGGTTCTTACCCACGTTGCTCTGAGAGTCACCAAGGGCAGGACGGTTCTTTACCTTCTCACGAGTATAGTTGGCGGTGAAGTCGAAGTCAACAGGACCTGCTGAGGTATTCACACGGAGGTTGAAGTTGTCACGACTCATATTGGTATTTGGCAAGATATCCTTGTTGCGCATATCGGTAACAGAGAAACGCATACCCGTCTTACCGGAATTAACTGAGAGAATGGCAGAGTTCTGGGTGGTGAAACCTGTACGGAAGAAACCAGAAGCATTGTTAGGATGCATCATGAATGGACGTTCCTCGCCATCGAAATACTTGAACATGAAGTCATCGGCCTTAGGTCCCCAACTGGCATTGGTACCAGAAGTGCTCGAATTAGGAAGCTCACCATTGTAGCCAGCACCATATATCTCCTGGATGTCATCCCATTTAGCCAACTGAGTATCGATAGTATAAGAACCATTGTACTCCACGGAAATTCTATCCTTCTCCGCCTTCTTGGTCGTAATCAAGATAACACCATGGGAAGCACGGCTACCATAGAGGGCAGAGGCAGCAGGACCTTTCAATACGGTCATCGTCTCAATGTCATCAGGATTGATGGCAGAGATACCATCACCGAGGTCATAACCACCAGCTTCACCAGCACTGCCAAAGTTGGTATTATCCAAAGGCACACCATCCACCACGTAAAGAGGCTGGTTATTGCCTGCCATTTCTGTATTACCACGAAGAAGCACGCGGGTAGAACCAGAAGCACCGCCAGCGGTGTTCTGCACAACGAGACCAGCCACCTTACCTGAAAGAGAGTTGATGACGTTGGTTTCCTTCGCCTTGGTGAGTTCCTCACCTTTAACCTCCTCCAAGCCATAGCCCAAAGCCTTGCGGTCGCGCTTGATACCAAGGGCGGTAACAACGACCTCATTCAAGGCCTTACCATCCTCTTGCATCGTGATTTTCATGCCATTAGCAGCTTTCACGGTCATCGTCTTGTAACCGATATAGCTCACTTCGAGCGTTGCTCCAGGCTTGCAGTTCAACGTAAAGTTACCATCAATATCGGTAACGGCACCGTTGGTTGTACCAGCCACCTTCACGCTAGCGCCAATCAAGGTTTCGCCAGTGGCATCCACCACTGTACCCTTGATGCCTTGGTTCTGCTGAACGCTCATCGCAGCATTGTTCATCTGGGCAGCGAGAATGGCAGAAGCAGGCATCCACATCAAACCTGCACCGAGCAGGCCGAGAAACATAGTTTTCTTTCTCATAATTGATATTTTTGTTTTTAGTTTAACATTATTCTTTCCCAAAGATTCCTTCGAGAATCCAAGGAGCATTCACCTTCATACTCTTGAAACGGTCGAAGATGCCATACTTCTCAGAGCCGTTGCCGAAGTAGTTGTTGTCCCAAACGAAAGTAGAGAAGCCTCGTTTGCGAGCCTCCGTAGTCAAGAACTTACAGTAGTAGGTCATGTTTTCATGCACTTTCTCTGAGTTTGACTTATAGTGATCGGTTACTCCCCACTCTCCTATTACGATACCCAGTCCTTTGTTGCTCCAGGTATTCACCGCCTTGTCGAAGAAATCCGTCATCGTCTTCTCGTTTTCTGCAGGTATCTTGCCAGCATCCTTGTAGGCATCACCCCAGTAATCGTAGGTGCAATCGCCGGCGTAGCTCCATGGCTGATAGTAGTGAAATTCCACACTCATATAGTTGTTGCCATTGCCTTCGGCATCCTTCGGAATGATGAAATCTCCATTCTCTATGCCAAACCATGGGTTACAAACGTAAGTCTGTAAGATGAGGTGGCGCTTGGCATTGTTGCCGCCTGTGGCACGAACCATATCCACGAATATCTGATTGTAAGCATTCTGCACTTCGAGGTTCTCGGCACTAGGCTTGCCCCAGTTGTCCCTGATGTGAACCTCATTGGTACCGGCGAAAGCCAAGCGACTGTCATAATTGGCAAACTCAGAGGCGATATTCATCCAGAGGAGCGCAAGCTTCTGGCAGTTTTCTTCCTTATATTGATAAGTAGGACGACCTTCGAGCCATTTTTCATGATGCACATTGATGATAACCTTCAAACCATTGTCAAGGCACCAGCCCACCACCTCCTTGATACGGGCAATCCAAGCCTTGTCGATGCTCATCGCCTGAGCGTTGGTAATGTGGCACTGCCAACGGATTGGAATACGGATGGCATTGAAACCTGCCTTCTTCACGGCTTGTATCATCTTCTTGGTAACAACGGGATTGCCCCAGGCTGTCTCTGCATGGATAGAACCATCAGGGTTGCCAATCTGCATCGACTCACCATCCTGTCCAGGAGCTGAGCACTCGAATTCATTGCCAAGATTCCATCCCACAACGTCTTTATTCCATTGCTGGGCAGTAGGTATGGATTCGCCTACGCCATCAGAACCGTTGGATGAGTGCAACGTACTTGCTTCGCATGAGAAACACGTGAAGACGCCTATTAAAAAGAGGCTAAATTTCAAAAAGTTCCTTTTCATTTTTATGTTTATATTGTTATTGTTTCGTTTTTTAAATAACTGTTTGACTTACTTAACAGAATCTGGTTGCAAAGATAAAGAAAAAGAACATTCAGAGGGTTAGATAACAAACAAAAAAGGTTTCAATTCAGACATATCGTCTAAACAGAGACCTTTTCTTTGAATTTAAAACTCTAATTTACAGATACTTACTTGGAGAAACTCCAAAGTGCTTTTTAAATACAGTACTAAAGTACTTCACATTTACAAAACCGACTTTCACAGATACATCCAGCACACTATCCCCCTGTTTCAGGAAGATTGCTGCCTGCTCCAGACGTATCAAACGCATAAAATCCTGCGGACTTTGGCCCGTAAGAGTCTTCAGCCTACCATAGAAAAGCGTTCTGCTCATCGCCATCTCTCTACAGAGTCGGTCGATATTAAAGTCTGTGTCGCTCAGATGACTCAACACCAAACGGGTAGCTTTATCTACAAAAGCCTGGTCTTGTGGATCCAGAACAGCTTCTGCCACATTTTCGAATGTCTGGCCTTGCTTATTCAAGACAGTATCATCCCTTTTCTCTTCAGAAACTCCAGTAGGTTCCAAGTGTTCATTGGAAGAAGCAGAACCCACAATCTGCTCGGAAGAAGCAGACTCAGAAGCAACCTCTCCTCTAACAAGAGCAAGGCTTCTGTCCATATAATACAGACTCAACCGGCGACGATTCTTCAAAATACTGTCAATCTTACTCGCAAGAATAGCAGTATCGAATGGCTTGGCTATATAGTCATCAGCACCAAGTCCGAGTCCCTCTATCATAAAGTCACGACCAGCCTTAGCAGTCAGCAGGATAACAGGCAGCCATGATGTTTCCTTATTTTCCTTGATACTGCGACAGAACTCATCTCCGTGCATTCCCGGCATCATGACATCAGAAACAACGATATCACATACCCCGCCCTCTTTCAAATATTTCAAGGCAGCCTCTGCACTCTCCACATCAACTACCTGATAAGAATCACCAAAAGTCATTCTGATATATTTGCGAAGATCTTCATTGTCATCGACAAAAAGAAGTGTATCCGTTGAAACATCAGCATCCTGCAGAACCGCAGAAGACACAGTCTGGCAAGTTTCATCATGCTTATCTTCGGCTAAAGAAGATTCAGTTGCAACATTTTTCTTTTCTCCAACAAGCCGGACAGAAGAATCTGTTACATTACCTAATGGCATCTTCACACAGAAAGTAGTACCCTTTCCTTCCTCACTTACGAAACTAAGCTTTCCTCCTAATTTCTCTACAAGCTTCCGTGTAAGCATCAGTCCTAATCCACTTCCCATTTCCTGAGAATTTATCGCATTAGAAGCCCTGAAGAAGGTCTTGAAGATACTCTTAATTTCGGCCTTTGGAATACCTATACCTGTATCACATACATGAATCATAGCCATCTTGCCTTCAACAGAAGCCGACAACGTAACCTTTCCACCTTGAGGTGTATATTTGATAGCATTCGAGAGAAGATTTTCCAATATCAGATCCATCATTTTGACATCAGAATGAATCTGTTGCTGCGGACACGTTTCAATACACAGTTGAATATGCTTCTCCTGAGCTGCCAATACAAACTTTTCCAACTGCACACGTAAAAGCATCGGCAATTCTATATCTTGCAGGCGAACCTGTTCGGCAGACTGCTCTACCTTTTGGAAGTCAAGCAATTCTGTAACCATCTTCAATAGTTTGTTGCCGTTGCGATGCGCCATATCCAAGAATCCACGGCTTTTCTCACTCAAGTTGGAATCATTAGCCAGATTATCAAGAGGAGCCAACACGAGACTCAAAGGAGTACGTATGTTATGGGCTGTATTAACGAAGAAATTGATTTTCTCATCATAATACTTTCGCTGTAAGCGCTCTTTGTAATACTGCCAGACAAAATATAAGATGGCAGCAAAAATACAGAGATAGATAATCCATGCCCACCAGGTATTCCACCAAGGTTGGGCGATATGAATTTTCATAGTTGTTTCTCCCAATTCTCTACCATTACTTCTGCAGATAGCCTTTACATGAAGCACATAGCTGCCCGAAGGCAAATTTACAAATCGTGCCAACTGATTAGAAGATGGTTTACTCCAATTACGGTCGTATCCTTCCAAATAATATTGATATTGAATATCATACTGGTATTGATAATTGATACTCTCGAAAGAAACAACCAGCGTATTCTCATTATGGCTAAGTTTCAATTTGCCTTCCTTCAACATTTCAAAGAGACATTCATTCCAGTAATCGGAACGTTCGACACCTTCAACCTCAACACTATGAATACGAAGTGGAGCGGCATAATTCAAACCTTTGGCAAACATAGGAGTCAAAGCGACAACTCCATCGTTGCTGCCAAAAAGCACCCTGCCATCTGAAGTACACGCAACAGACATCCGGTTATACTCACGTTCCATTCCCTTAAAGATGTTGAGGTTTACTATCTTCCCCTGTTTCATGAACGCCAATCCTTTATCCGTACTGATCCACAAATTGCCATTAATACCTTTTATAAGTCCATAAACAGTATTAGAAGGCAAAGCGTCCTGATTAGTATAACGCTTAAACTTCTTTGTCAGGAAATCATAATCATAGAGTCCTCCTCCATCCGTTCCGATCCAGATATGACGGGAATCCTGAAAAGCCATACTGTTGACAAACAAATTAATGTCTTTTTCGGGATACTGTTCAGGATAAAAGAAACGACGAGGATGCAAAGGTTCACGCTTATCAATCAAATAGCCTCCATGCGAAGTTCCTACAGCAATAAAACGCTTATCCAGTGATTCCGTGATGCATTGCACTTCGTTGACAGGCAGATAGAATACCGACTTTCCCGTTCCATTCAAATTATATTTATCTGAAGGGAAACAAGCCATATCTCCATCCAAACATCCCACCCAAATATTACCATCGCTATCATTAAAAAGACTGAATACGTAATCACTCTTCAACATTCCTGTTTCCACAGAATAAGCAGGCATACTAGTGCCATCAGCATGAACCTGATATACGCCATTACCATAGGTACCAACCAGAATTCTGCCGTCTACAGTCTGACAAATCGTAAGCGCCACCTTATTATATAATCCATGATGCCAAAGACGAGTCTGCGCATCATAAACACTTACTCCTTTATCTGTGGCATACCATATTTTCCCATCACGGCTTTGGAAAACATCGTTCACACAATTGTCTATCAGTGATTGATTGTTGAGATATTCATGTGTGATATATTCCAATGTATGTTTCATCGGTATTGCCAAATCTACTCCTCCCGAGTAAGAGCCTGTCCATAAATCGCCAAAACGATCGCAGCACAAGGTATATAATCCATTACCATTCAATACATTACCAGGACGTCCATCTGTATCAAGCAAGAGCTTGGTTTGTTTATTCGAACTGTCATAAGCATATATTCCAGCTCCATCTACAGCCATCAGAAGAGTCTGCTTATCATATAAAATGATTGAACGTACTGGAATTTTAGGAATGTTTTGCAAAGATTGGAAATCAGCAGATTTTATCAGCTTCCAAGTACGATCATCCACTACTTTAACTCCTTCGTGAAAAGTACCCAGCCAGATACGATGTCCCACAATATCATGATAAGAGGATACTACAGAACTGCCACTAATCTTCTTTTCTAACTTCCGGGCAGACATCGAATAGCAATAAACATCTTTAAATGTTCCTATCAAGAGTTTCTGACCTATAAATTGGATATGATTAATATAGGTATTTTTCAATACAAACCTACCCTTAGCTGTCTCCCGAACTATCTCCTTTCCATCAGTAGCTGCTGATAAGCAATAAATGCCTCTATCCATAGCTAACCAGAAATTGCCCTTTCCGTCTACCAACAGTTCGTTCAACACGATACTTCCACCTAAAATATGCTGAAGATTACATTTCAAAACAAATGTATCTTTCCTCTTATCATATATATACACCTTTCCCTTGTTGTCGTAGGCGTAAATCAGATGTTGCGCATCCTTAGTCAGTTTAATACTTCTACCACTAGCATCACTATACGGCATCTCTGTGTATAAAGTATAATTGGTTACCTGTTGCCCATTATATCGGTCAACTCCACGCTTAGTACTTATCCACATGGCACCATCCTCTGCCTCGACAATAGAATAAACTCGAGGGCAGGAAAGACCATTGTCAGTATTGAGATTGGAAAGCATGAACATATTTCTGGAAATATGCGCATATGCCTGAAGAGCCGATGCCAACAGCAGCAATATAATCAGAGTGCAGGATTTATATCGTTTCATAATTCATTCATTGATCTTATTTGGAGACAAAGATAATACAAAAAAATGAAAAACAAATAGAATAATGAGATAAAATGAAAAAAATCTATTATCTTTGCAAGATATTAATATAAAGATATAGACTATGATCAAAAGATTATTATCCTTTCTAGACGCATCGCCAGTGAATTTCCTGGCAGTAAAGAATATCTCCGAGGAATTGGAGAAGAACGGGTTCCGCCGTATGAACCCACAGGAGCCTTTGGGCAAGATTGAAGCGGGTGAAAAGTTCTTCGTTACCAAGAACGACTCTTCCATCTACGCCTTCCAAATCGGAAAGAAGCCTTTGGCAGATGCCGGTTTCCACATGATCTGCGCCCACTGCGATTCGCCTACCTTCCGCATCAAGCCAAATGCTGAGATGCTTTGCGAGGGCGGTATCGTAAAACTGAATACCGAGGTTTATGGTGGTCCTATCATGTCAACCTGGTTCGACCGTCCCCTCACTTTGGCAGGTAGAGTTATCGTGAAGGGCGAGAATGCGATGAATCCCCAGACGCTCCTTCTTCATGTGAAGCGCCCATTGCTGCAGATCAGCAATCTCGCTATCCACTTCAACCGTCAGGTAAACGATGGTGTGAAGTTGAGCAAGCAGAAGGATGTACTCCCTATCCTCGGCATCATCAATAATGAACTGGAGAAGGGTAATCTCCTGATGAATGTGATAACCGGAGAACTGAATATCCAGAAAGAGGATGTTCTCGACTTCGATCTCTATCTGGCTGATGCCACTCCAGCCTGCACCTTCGGTGTACACGATGAGTTTATCTCTTCAGGCAGACTCGACGACCTGTCTATGTGCTGGGCTGGTGTAGAGGCGATGATTGCAGCAGATGCCAATGATACCACCCAGGTTCTCGCCATCTTCGATAATGAAGAAACGGGGTCTCAGACCAAACAGGGAGCTGGAAGTCCATTCCTTTCATATATGCTCCAGCGCATCGCCCTAACACAGAGCCATACAGAAGAGGCTTACTATCAGGCAGTAGAGCGTGCCTTCATGATTTCAGCCGATAATGCGCATGCCTGGCATCCTAACTATAGCGAAAAGTTCGACCCTACGAATCATCCTAAGTTGGGCGGTGGTCCGGTCATCAAGTTCAATGCAGCCCAGAAGTATGCGAGCGATGCTGTATCAGCAGCCATCTTCGCCAACATCTGCGATGCAGCCGGTGTACCATGCCAGCGTTTCGTAAACCACAGCGATGTAGCAGGTGGCAGCACATTGGGCAACATCCTCGCCTCTTCCATCCCATTGAAGGGTGTGGATATGGGCAATGCCATCCTCGCTATGCACAGTTGCCGCGAAACCGGTAGCGTTATCGACCACGAATATTGCGTGAAGGCTTTCACCAAGTTCTATCAGTTGTAAGCAATCCCGATTTATCTCTTCACTCTTCACCTTCTCGCCCGTAACCCCTCTGTTTATCGGGGTTTCGGGAGGTGAAGAGTTTTCTTTATCTCTTCACCCACTCTTCACCCCTCTTCACCCATTTATCTTTTTTCTCATTAAAAATTATTTAAAAATCAGTTTCTCCGTTCTATCAGCCAGGAAAAGAGGGATGTTGATAAAGGAATCATCCCTCTTGAGATTAAGCATCGAATATCTGATGCGCAAACCAGGTGAGTACCTTTTGTTATACTCTATCAAACTACGCCCCGTGACACTGGTACCCGACTTCACTTCCACCGGAATAACTTCCAAACCACGCTGAACAATAAATTCCACTTCTGCTTTATTACCCGAAGCCCAATAATGGGAACAATTAACGCCATTAGCCACTAGACTCTGAAGAATATAATTCTCTGCCAAAGCGCCCTTATATTCTTTAAATATAGGATTATCAACCAGATAAGCCTCAGGACTCAAATCAGCAAGCACTCTCAATAATCCCACATCAAGACTATAAATCTTGAAGATGCTCAAATCTTCATACGATTTCAAAGGAACTTGCGGAGTAGAGCACAAGCTTACCTTATATATCAATCCCGCATTTTTAAGCCATGTAAGAGCATCCTCATATTCCCTCGCTCTTGCACCAGGACGAACCAGCTGATAAACAAACTTTCTATTTTCCTTAGCCAACTGTGACGGCAAAGACTTCCAAACATGCGAAATCCTATTAGCCAGTAAAGGCGTAGCATGCTTCACAAAGTCCAAGAAATAATCTTGCAAGATATTACGTAGAGTTGTTTCCACGCCACTCAGATCCTTTTCTATCATCTTCATTGCCGCAGCTGGCATTCCACCAGATATACGATAGGCAGTAAATGCCTGAGAAAGTCTATCAAAAAAAACGTCAGGAAGAGGTTCCAAGCTATCTATTGACATATAATATTGGTAAAGCCTTTCATCTCGCTGCTCCAAAAACTCAGAAAAAGTGACAGGATACATATTTATATGGTCAACCTTACCCACAGGAAACGAAAAGCCTTGATGACCAAAAGCCAACCCCAAAAGAGAACCAGCACAAGCCACAACATATTCTGGCGTCTTTTCGCAGAAATATTTCATTGCGCTAATGGCTTCCGGACAGTCTTGTATCTCATCAAGAATAAGCAAAGTCTTCTGAGGCAAAATAGGTTCTGAAGTAAGATATGACAATTGCTCGAGGATTTGCAGCGGGTTCTTGGTCTTGCGAAAGATATCGCAGACTCCCTCTTCTTCATTGAGACTAAAATATGCGCAATGCTCAAAATATTCTTCTCCGAACTTCTGAAGTACAGAAGTCTTTCCTACTTGTCGAGCGCCCAGCATAATCAATGGCTTACGGTCTTTTTTAGCTCTCCATTGTTTTAATTCTTGAATAATTATTCTATTAAACATTTTTTAGCACCTCCATCGTTAAAGTGCGGAAAATGTGTAAGTTTACACATTTCTGATACTTCTTTTGTGAAATTCTCCACATTTTCCATACTTGAGTTTTATTTTTCATCGCAAAGATACTAAAAAAGCGACAAGCAAACAAGCATTTACTACATTTTTAACCAACTTTATTACATCATTTACTGAGTCCACTTTAAAAAGGGGCTCAATATATTATTCTTTTCCTTTTATCGTTCCTAATTCTTTCACATTCTTCTCAAATTCATTTCTTTCACCAATAGCTCCATTACGCAGCTTTGCCCGATAATTATATATCGTATTAACTGCATAATGTAGGAATTCTGCTATCTTCGTACTGTCATCAATACCCAGTCTTATCAAGGCGAATACCCTCACCATTGCCGGAAGTTTCGCTGCATCAGTAAGATGAATTTGTGCCTCTGGCTTCAGAAGACTATTGAGGTCTTCCACGAAATTCGGGAACAGATGCAGGAAGACCTTATCGAAATTTGTATAGAGTTCTCCCAACTCGTGTTCCTTCAGTTCACTGCTTCTCGTCATTGAATAAAGTTCCTGATATTCACGGTTCTTTACCATTTTATTGACATGGAGACGCAACTTATCCAGTTTGTCTATATAATGAGAACATGCTCCCAGGAACTGACCAATATATTCTTCCTTCACACCATTTGACTCATTCAGTTTATCATTCGAAGTCTTCAACATTTCGTTGGTAGCAGAAAGTTTCTTGTTCAGTTCCTCCAATTGTTCATTCGTTTTCTTCAGTTCATTTCTCGCTATGGTAACATATTTCTTCTGCTTATTGACATAGAAAGCCAAAACACCTAATGAAAGAACCAGAAGACTGACACAGATGATGGCAAAGACAAGACGCTGGTTTGCCTTCTTGAGCTGTGCCTGATAATTATGATCGATGGTACCAAGAACTGGCGAAATCTGCCAACTGCGAATACGCGTACTAAAACTCTTATTGGCATTCCAAGAGAAGTTGATGTATTTATAAGAACGCTCAACATCTCCCTCCTGACTCAGAATATCGGCGAGCATCCAGAGCGAAGCCTGATCATTGATAGCACACTTCACATCACATATGGCAGATTTAAGTAACCAATATTTCTTCATTTCTTCGTTTTTCAGAGAACGGTAAATCAGATAGCGATAGTAGGCTACGATGCCGTATTCATGACTCCCCTCCTTACACATTTTCAACCGTTCATCATTCACCTTCAGTGCTTCATCCCATTTATTCTGACTGGTAAGCATCACCTCTTTACGCATGAGATAATCTTCGCTATGATGTGGAAGGATAGCAAACAAAGTATCCCGATATGCATTCTGACGACTAAAGAATTTCTGACTCAAATCAGTATCTACATGAATATTAGAAAAGCCCAACTCACCATAGACATGGTAATAGGCGATGAAATAATCTTTCCGGTTCGATTCATCCAATGTCTTTTTATCTATATGATTGAGCACCTCCAAAGCCTCAGCAAAAGCTCCGGCTGTAGAATACTGTAAAGCTAACTGACTTTTCAATCCAGCAACTTCAGCCGGCAGTCCTTCCTTCTGAGCCAACACAATAGCTTTCTGAATATAAGCCACAGCAGAATCGCTCTGATAGGACTTATATTCTGAATAGATTTTGCGATAAGTATTGAGGAGCAACTTCGGATTGTTCTCCTGATGAATCAATTCCTTCAACTGAGCGATGCTGCTTTCTTTCAGTTTGGTATAGTGCTGGGATTGCTCTATAGCCCGATCAAGTTGGGTATACAGTTCACTGATGCTTTCCTTCTGAGCAAAGCATGATGTAAGTGTAGCGAAACACCAGATATACAATATAGATAATAATCTTTCCATCATTAGTTGATAATATTTTGTTGTATAGGTATCATTAGATCCAGCCCTTACTGCTGTATAGGACATTCAAGAGACAAAGGTATAGCTTTTTGGGTACATTTCCAAATTTTCAAGCATTTTTTTGATATTCTTTTTTACTTTTGTTGTTCTTACATCCTTGCACCTCTCAAAAAAAAGGCTGCCCCAAAAGGTTTGGAGCAGCCTTAAACAAAGCTTTATACCTAAATTATCAAACTAAAACCTAAAATGCTTATGAATGATTATAAACCTACATATTATTTCTTTTCTACTTTAAGAACTGCCTTGTCTACACCGGCAGTCAAGTCAACTGTAAGAACGTATGTCTCGCCATCCTTCAGTTCTACTCCATCTTTCAGGTAAACATTGCCGTTGTCGTGACCGTTACCGTCACCGATGCCGAATACCTCGCTCTCGGTTGAGATGAGATGGCTGTTATCCTTACCCTTGAACTCAATACCCCAGTTTGCCTGACCGAAGAACTTGAAGTTTACGTCAGTAGCTCTGAGCTGCTTGCCAACGGTGAGTGTAACCTGATATACCTTATCCTTGATTGGAGTGAGACAGACATCAGAATCTACACCTGTCCACCAGCCATGATTTACAGCATCCCAAGTTGGCTTGTTGACACCTTCATTACCGATGATCCAGAGTGCACCAGTACCATCGCCATTCAGTGACATAGGCTCACTTCCATTCATAGTCCAGATGCGGAATGACTTATGGGTAAAGTCTGCCTGAATGGTATATCTGCCGGTAATAGCCTTGAAGGTATAGCTTCCATCCTCTTCTTTCTGGAACCAGTCGCTGTCATAATACCAGTCATCTGGCAGATTATTGCCGTTGATAGTAAGGTTACAGGTAGCACCTTGCTTGATATCACCCACCCAAGTCTTACCTGCATCAGAATCGGCAAAATCGAGGATAGTAACCGGCAATACATCGGTAGGACCAGCCGTATAGTTCTTGGCATCGAAAGTGACAACTACATCGCTCATATTCTCAGAAGTGAAGTTGAAGTTGCCTGTTTCTCCCAAACTGATATCCTTACCTGTGCTGGAACCGAAGACAAACTTTCCATCCTTCGTTGCAAAATATCCCTTGAAGGTCTTCTTACTGCTAGGAAGAACAGCCTGATAAACAAAGTCGCTCTTCTCTGTCATGTCATATTTAACACCATCAGCACTCACAAACTGCAGATTGTTGAAGTGAGGGCGCTTGATGTCAAACGACAAGGTCTCTGTATTCGATTTGGTTGATACGTTCTGCAGAGTAAGCTGAATATCCACCTTTCCATCAGGAACGCTCTGTGCATAAGGTACTTTCAGTTTGACAGTATATTCACCAGCCTCCTTGGTACGGATGGTAGTTTCATCTACACTCTGCCCGCTAAACAGAAGATTTGCCTTCAAGGTAGAGAGAGCCACGCCTCCATCATCCTTGCAGTTTACTTTCACCTCCACTTCATCGCCCATCCATACAGCTGCAGCAGGAGCCGTATAGCTCATCACTGGATTACCGGCAGGAGTAGGCGCACTGTAATCATCATCGCCGCAAGATGCCATCAGTGGCAGGGCGAGCAACGCCATGATATAATATCTGATATGTTTCATAATGATCGTATCTTTAAAGAATCATTTACTATAGTTTATGGATTACTTATTCCACTTGCAAGAAATCACACCATTTGCAGGAACCTTGCAGGTAAAATTATGAGTTCCATCACTGAGGTTGATTGACTTAGCCTCATCTCCCTCGTTGATGATGACTGCCGCATAACTACCATCAGGATTAACAAACTCAGCATGTGTAATCTTACTGTCATTAACGGTGCGGGATGTATTACCAACACGAACCGCACCAGGAGCAACGACACTAGACATGTGGTTAATGATGTAATAATGAGAATTGTAGCTCAACTGGTTGTAGCCATTCTGATTAATATCAATAGCGCCATAGCAGGTCTGGCATCCACCATCCAGGTTAGGTCCCATCTTATTGTCAAGCATCAGATTCCATACAAGCACAGCCTTGCAATTCTGGTTTACCGTAGCGAGCGCCACATTCTTCATATCCGCCATCAGTCGTTTACTCAAGTCACGTCCGTTATTCCAGGTTCCGATACTGGTTTCCGAGAATATCAGTTCCTTGTCAGGACGCTGGTTGTGGATATCAGTCAACTCGCTGTTGTTGCCGCCATAATCATGATAAGCAGCACCTACAACCAGCTCTGAACCCTCAAAGTTATCACCGATAGCATTGTAGAGTTTCACAGGATAATCTTCCTGATCGGCAATATTGTCATAGTTGTAGTTGTGATCGAAGACATAAATCTTGGTCTTCAGATTATTCTTCTTAAACTGCGCTGCCAATTCCTTTACGAAAGGAGCCTCTTCCTGCCAAGGCATATAGAGTGAAGCACAGTTTGCTTTGTTCAATGGCTCATTCTGAGGACTCACAGCATAGATATTGATGCCTTTCTCCTTCATCACATTGATAAACTTCACGAAGTACTTGGCATAAGCCTCGCGATAATCCGGATTGAGATGACCGTCAGTCCATGAATCCTTTGGCTGCTTGGTGTTGATATCTGTCACCTTCATCCATTTTGGACAAGTCCAGGGAGCTGCGATAATCTTCAGATTTGGGTTGATGGCAAGAATCTCCTTCAATACCGGAATCACATAATCGTTCTCATCGCTATAGAGCGCGAAGTTGCTGATAGGGTCAGATTCGCTGCCCTTCTTGTCGCAATAGGTATACTCGGTACTTGAAAAGTCGTTGCATCCCAAAGAGATACGGGCATAACTTACGCCATAACCCTCTGTGGTAGAGTAAATACGCTTCAAAAGAGCCTGACGCGCCTCTGGGTTCATCTGCATCAGATTATAGCAGGATGAATAAGTGATAGCATAACCGAATCCATCAATCGTCTGATACTTCTTGTTTAAATCGAGTTCGATGGTGGTTGGTGCCATAGATACTCCATTATACAACTTTACCTCACCCTGTGCCAATGAATAGACTCCATCGGCTGTGGTAATGAAAGTTTTGGCTGTTCCTTGTGCCGGTACCGGATTTGGTGCCTCACTAGGAGTATCAAAGTCTACAGGATCTGAAAATGAGTTACTGCTGCTGCAAGCTGTCACCGAGAAAGCTGTTGCGCAGACCAGCACCATCAGTTTATTGCTATAGTATTTCATATTTGTTTCTTCTTTTATTTGTTAATAACGGTTTAAGTTGAAAGCTATCCAGGTTAGCTTAGTAACCTGGATTCTGCTCTAGATTAGTATTCTGGTCAAGAGCGGTCTGTGGAATTGGCAACAGGTATGAATTGCTGTCAAACTGTTTCACCTGTCTGATGCGTCCGCTGTCACGGTTGTCTATTCCGTTGAGATACTTCTCGACCTTGTTGTTGCGGCAGAGGTCGAACCAGCGTTCTCCCTCAAAGGCAAGTTCCAGACGGCGCTCATGGAGAACAGCCTCTATCATAGATTCCTTGCTGCCAGTCTTGTCGGATGTCAGTTCCTTCAGTTTGGCACGCTTGCGAATCTGGTTCACAAGTTTCGCACTCTCGGCAAGATTGCCCTTATAGGCTTCTGCCTCAGCCTTCATCAGGATAATATCAGCTAGACGAACCCAGTAAATATTATTGTATGAAGAGCGTAACTTATACATGAACGGATAGTTGGAAGCTGGATAATAGTTGCTCCAGGTACAGGCATAATATACGATAGCCTGATTCTTACGAACCTCATCACCCTCCTTGTCAAAGGCATTGATGATGTCTCGTGAAGGAGTAATCCACTTTGCCCAGGTAAAGTAGTAGTCCCAGTCGTCTAACGGACGGCCGTACATCCAGGTTTCCCAGTTTCCGCTACCGGTTGTCCAATGCACCTCCAGAATACCTTCTTTGGTATTGCGTTTCATGCAGTCTTTTGCAGTCTCATCATAGCCCCAAAGAGTTTCATAACTGTCTTCCAGCTCTACACCGGTTGTATTCATCACCTTGTCGGCATAAGCGATTACCTTGTCATAATCCTGCACTTCCTTTTCGGCATAAACCTTGGCAAGCATAGCCTGAGCTACGGTCTTGGTCATCTTGGTGCGGTCTGAATTGTCATTATCCGGTGCATACTGCTCAGCATCCGTCAAGTCGGCAATAATCTGCTCATAACATTCCTTCGGAGTCTTGCGAGGAGGATAATAGGTAGGATATACCTCATTGATATTCTCGGATGTGATGGTCTTTGCGATGGTCGTAATGACTGGGAAAGAACCCCACAGACGAGCCATTCTGAACATCATCAGGGCACGGAAGATTTCGCCCTGTGCCTTATAGGAATGATATTCAGCTTCTGATATCTGACCGTTCTCCTTCAATTGCTCAACACCATTGATCAGCACATTTGCCTGGGCGATATCCTCCAGATAGCGGTTCCAGTCACGGCTCAATACCGAGTTGCTGGCATCGATAGAGTTGGTTTCATAAGGTACCACCTCTGCACCGGTAGTTCCGGCATAAGCATTGTCGCTATGTGAATCGCCTATCAGAAGATAGTCGAGATGGGTATGCTCCTGGCGGTTGCGGAACAACTCATAGAGCGATTTGAGCTGTGCATCTGCTGCAGCCTTGTCCTTCAATACGGCAGTTGAGGTCTCTGTCTGACCGCCCTGTGTTATTTCTGATGGCTCTGATAATGGCTCGTAGTCGAGAGAGCAACTTGCCAAAGAGAACATTGCGATGCCACCGAGCGCCAATGCCTTGATTGTATGATATGTTTTCATTGTTGTCGATGTTTAGAATTCTACTTTTACACCTAATACTACACTCTTATTGAGTGGATAGGTACCCCAGTCGATGCCCTGCACACTACCACTGTTGCCATACTGGTTAACCTCCGGATCCATACCTGAATAGTCGGTCAGGGTTAGCAGGTTGGTTGCTGATACGTATGGCTGCAGACGGGTCAGGCCGAAACGTGAAATCAGTTTGCGAGGCACATCGTAAGAGAGAGAAATATCCTTTACACGGAGATAACTGCCATCTTCTACGAAGTAGGTTGAGTTGCGAATATCCCACTTAGCCTTTGGCACATCGGTAATCTGACCAGGAACTCTCCAGCGAGCAAGCACCTTGGTACTCTGGTTCTTGCCATCATACATTCCTTCGGTTTCCATACGTGAAACGTTGTAGATATCGTTGCCATAACTTCCCTGGATAAGAATACTGAGATTCAAACCCTTATAAGAGAAGGTATTGGTCAAACCGAATGTGAAGTCTGGATTCGGATCACCGATATAAGTACGGTCACTGGCTGATACCAGCCCATCACCGGTCACGTCCTTATACTTCATATCACCTGTCTCGGGATCCACACCTTCTGCAACATATCCCCAGAAACAGCCTAATGGCATACCTGGCGTATTGCGAACCACCTGTTCGTTGACGAAATCGGTAGTCGTGGCTTCATAATATACCTGAGTCAGAGACAGGCTCTCCAACTTATTCTTGTTGAATGAGATGTTGAAATCTGTATTCCACTTCAAGGCGCCTGTCAGATTCTGTGAAGAGATGGCAAACTCCCAGCCTTTATTAATCATCGAACCACCATTATAGGTCAGGTTTCTTGCTGCAGCACTACCTGCCGGCAAGGTGATGTTCATCAACATATCCTTGGTCTTCTTATAATAGTAATCGGCATAGAAGGTGAGGCGGTTGCCCAGTACGGTCAAGTCGAGACCGATGTTGGTCTGGGTTGTTGTTTCCCAAGTCAACTCAGGGTTACTCAGATTGCCCTGTGAGAAAGTAGGAGTAGAATTGGCATCATTTCCCTCGCCAAACCACTGCACACGATTGATATTGTATCTTGCCAGATAGCTGTAATCGCCCAGACCGCTCTGGTTACCGGTCTGTCCCCAGCCTCCACGAATCTTCAAGTCGTCAATCCACTTGATATCTTTCATGAATTTCTCATTGCTTACGCGCCAGGCACCAGAGAATGATGGGAAGTAGCCCCAACGGTGATGTGGTGCCAACTTGGAAGAACCATCAGCACGCATATTAGCGGTTACCATATAGGTATCATTCCAGTTGTACTGCAAACGGGCGAATGTTGAGAGAATTGCCCAATCAGAAGCTGATGAACCGGTTCCTGTCCAGGAAATCTTGTTGGCTGCATTCAAGGTTGGGAACAGATCGTTAGCATAGTTGCTACCATTGATATAGTTCTGGCTCCACTTGCTCTGTGTCCAGGAACTACCAGCCATTGCATCCAGACGGTGCTTTCCGAATGCCTTCTTATAGTTTAATACATTGTCCCATACAATAACGCTGCTGATGTTTCTACCATCATAGCCTGTACCGAATTCCTGACGGCCGATGGTGGTAGATATCGGGTCAAGGAAGTTGGTGGTTGTTCCTTGTGTACGGTCGAACGAGAGAGATGTGTTATAAGTCAGTTCTGGCATAAAGGTGACAGTTGCTTTTCCTGTTGCCAACAATCGGTTGTAAGCCGACTTATTATTCTGAGTACGGGCGATATTCTCTGCTGGCGAGGTAATGTTCACGCCATAGAAGTTGTTGTAGAACTGGCTAGGATTCTCCGGGTTCCATACCGGTGCATAGGTTGGCGTATTGACGATAGCTGTTACTACGCCACCTCGGTTAGAACCGGCACCCGAAATGATACCTGTACCCTTGTTGGTATAATCAGAATAAGTTACACTGGCATTGAGTCGCAACCACTTACGTATATCGTTCTCTACAGATGCTCGGAAGTTGTAACGCTGATAGCTTGACTTCTTGATAACACCATTTTCGCCTGTATAGCCACCCGAGATAAAGTATCTCAGTTTATCGGTACCATTGGTGATAGAAAGCTGGTAGTCCTGTACATTACCCGTACGGAACACCTCGTCTTTCCAGTCGGTCTGGTCTTTCAAGCCTTCAGGCAGTTTCACCAGACCAATCTCATCCATCAGTTCCTTATACTGAGCCACATTGAGAGATTCCTGGTTGTCACGTACAGTATTAAATGCATAATGTGCATTCAGAGAAACCTTGGCTACGCCAGCCTTACCCTGCATTGTACCGATAATGATGACACCATTGGCAGCACGTGATCCATAGATTGCAGCTGAAGAGGCATCCTTCAACACCTGGATATTATCAATATCATCAGCTGCCAGGAAGTCGATATTGGTCATTGGCACACCATCTACTACATAGAGCGGATCATTACTACCATTTAAAGAGGTGGTACCACGCACACGGATGGTTGGTGAAGCACCTGGCTGACCGTTGGCTTGCGAAATCTGCAAACCGGCTGCCTTTCCCTGCATACCTGCTGCGGCAGATACGACAGGACGGGTATCAAGGTCTTTGGCTGACACACTTGATACGGCAGTAGTTACATCCTTACGCTTGACAGAGCCATAACCGATAGCCACCACTTCGTTGAGCATATTAGACTCCTCTTCGAGCATAATCTGTACGCCGTTAGAAGCTTTCACTTCCTTATTCTTATAACCTATATAAGAAATTTTGAGTCTGGCACCTGGCTGTACTTCGATGGTGAAGTGACCATCCAGGTCTGTAGCAACACCATTTTTGGTACCATTCTCCAGAACCGAAGCTCCGATAACGGGTTCATTGGTATTGTCGATTACAGTACCCGTAATCTTCACCTTCTGTCCCCAAGCTGTCGCCGAGACCATTAGGACGAGTGCTGAGGCTGCTAGTCCTCGCAACATCGCATTACTTTTTGATTTTCTCATAATTTAAACTTTAGTTATTCTCATTTATGTTTAAAATTGTTGTCTGATAGTCGGGAACCCATCCATGATTGGTTTCCGGTTGCAAAAGTATATAAAATGTCTGATATTTGTTGGTTGATTAAATAATTAAGTGGTGAAAATGACCACCTGTTTTTATAACTGTATCTGATTATCAGGACTTTACATTTTTCATAGTTCTAAAAATAAGTGGTAGATTTATAATGGTAAAAGGTGCAATTATAGAAGAAAAAAACTGTTTTCTGATGATTCAGCCAGAAGATTTATGCAGACAATTCAACAAATGAGTTGTAATATAAGCAATCCCGATTTATCTCTTCACTCTTCACCTTCTCGCCCGTAACCCCTCTGTTTATCGGGGTTTCGGGAGGTGAAGAGTTTTCTTTATCTCTTCACCCACTCTTCACCCCTCTTCACCCATATAGAAATACACTATACGCAATATGGGAAAGAAAAAAAGAGGAAAAAGCCCCCGGTGCCATACGCATCGGGAGCTTTTTTTATGCACCAAGCAGCAAAGGTGCTGCCTGGTGGGGGTACGATAGAGATTCCGTTTGTCTATATCTCACTTACCGCTTTTATTCGGGCTTTGTATCAAAGAAACCGATAAACTCATCAAAATCTCGAAGAATGTCAGTCAACTTAGGATTACTCTTTTGAACTATAATAGCTATGTAATTGTCAACTTCTTCATCTCTAAGAATAGAAACCTTGACACAAAACCGATCTCGTTTATCGAATTCGTTAAACCATCTGGTAAAAAGACGAGCTCGCATAGCCTGTCTGCTATCACCCGTTTCACATTGATATAAAAGAATGTCCGGATTCGTGAGAAAGAACTCTTCAATAATACTTTGTACAGTCTCTTTTACTTTAGAATCGTTAGGAGAATTCTTCTTGTTTTCATTGAGAATACCGAATTCATACGCTTTTTCATCCTCCCAGATATTATTATTTTCAACAAATTCTATTCGATACTGAACACCATAATCTGTCAAGAACTTATATGAGCCATTATCTATCCAGACCTTATAAGGAGAATGAAAATTGAGGCGCGTTAAGTTAAAGGCCTGCATAGCAGTTTGCAGCCTCCTTACGTGCTTTAGCAAAGTCTATTTGAGCCTTTGCCTCCATTTCTCTTTTACGTTTAACCATGTCTCGTAATACAGCAATTGCTTCTTCACGAGTTTTAATTTTTAAAGCCATATTTATCCATTTAAAAGTTCTACTTCTATTTGTCTGCAAAGATAAGCTTTTATTTTGAAAATGCAAAGAAAACAGGAGAAAAGTTTCGAAAAAATATGGTGGTAGTTCTTGAACCCACCTATCACAGTGACACATAGAAAACGGTGCTATACGCATCGGGGGCTTTTTTATTTTATTCCCCAGGCAGCACCTTTGCTGCCTGGGGGTACGATAGAGAATCAGGGGCTAGTCTGCCCAAATTCCCTTATTAGTTTCATTATCCCAGAAATCCTTCACATTTTCGTCGCTGTAATCCGCTTCTCCTGCCTTCTGGATAACAGAGCCGGCGAGGATGGCTGTGGTTTCCATTTCCATGACGCTAACCACAGGCTTGATATATCTTTTCTTTTTCATATCTATTTTTATTACTATTTTTTATTACTTGATGATAACCTTCATGGTCTTGCCGCCACGCTTCACGATGTTCACACCCTTCTGCAAATTCTGTAGGCGACGGCCCTGGAGGTCGTAGTATTCAGCCTTGCTATCTGCTGTAGTCTCCAACTGCTCGATGGCTGTAGTGCTGCCGCCGACGCTGATGCTGAACATTCTGGCACCTGCTGCAGGAGCAGAAGAGTTATCTACCATGTAAGCACGGAAAGGCTTGCTGCCCACAGACTCTGTTGTTGTTTTATCCAACAGTTTGGCTGGTTTCATCAGCTTGTCGCCCTTCACAATATAGCAGTTGTTATCAGTATCCTTGCTGAACATCTTTTGGGTATAGAGTCCCTGAAGCTGATAGTTGCCATTAGCTGTTTCAACTGGCTTTACTTCATTTGTAATCTCCTTGTTGGCTACAGTAAAGTCGAGCTTTGTTTCTCCATCCTTCATCTTGATGATAACAGGAGTACCAGCCTCGATGCTTGTCTCTATCTCTTCGAGTTCTACGGTTTCTGTACCCTCATCAGCCGAAAGGAGTTTGAAGGCACGGAAGTTCTGACCATCGAGAGATACCTCGAAAGGCAGGCAGAGCGTTGCCCAGGTAGTGCCTTCCTTCATCTTGCGGCTATAAGATGCAGCCTTGGCTGCGAATGGCTCGTAAGCCACGAAATCCTTATCGTCGTCAAGTACGAGATTATCCGTAGCAAGAGTTTCTCCCGTTGCTCCTATCTTCTCATCGCCATAATACTGATTGCCATCAGACTGACTACCAGACCCACGAACGTGATAAACACTACGCCGAGAATGAGGCAGATATAGAAACGCCCTCTCCTGATGAAATCACCCAGGCTGAAATGATACATCGGGTAATCATCAAGATAGGTCCTGTATTCCCTCACCATGACATTAATCATGATGACTACATAAATGAGGAGAAACAAAGCTACTATCAGGATAGCCTGTTCTTCTTTGGCTAATGATTCTATTATACTTTTCATGGTGCAAATATAGTGTTTTTCTTTGAAACAAGGTGTCGCATTCCCCCACATAGGTGTCGCATTCCTACAAAAAAGGTGTCTCATTCGTGGGGGAATGCGACACCTAATACATACTTTTTAACAGTTTTTTTCTCTCCAAGCCGTAGGAGAGCAGCCTTCTTTCTCTTTGAACATACGGTAGAGATGGGTACGGGAAGAGAAGCCACATTCGGCAGAAATGATGTCATTACCGAAGTCGGGGCTATCCAACATCATCTTCTTGGCAGCCTCAAAACGCACCTCGGCAAGCCAGAGGCGGAAGGTGGTATTGAGACAGGATGAGAGGTAGCGCGACAACTCGTTCTTGGAGATGTTCAGCGAGCGTGACAGGGTGAACATGTTTACTGTGGTGTCTTTTCTTCGCACCACTTGTCAAGCTTCTCCTTGATGGCTGCCTGACGCTCCTGAGAAATTGGCTGTAAGTTTTCTTTACTGTCTGTATACTCTGCATTCTGCCTATCGGAGCTCTCCAAAGATACCCCCTTTCTAATTGAAATTAGCCAATTAAATTTCGCATTCAATTAAAATAATCAGCAAAATTCTTGGCTGTTTTAAATAAAAGTTGTAGTTTTGCATTTGGAATAATATAAATATGTATGATATGACAACATTAGCTATTTATAAATTGTGGAGTTTCTTGCAGTCCCTTCCTTTGACAGCAAGTAATGAGCGTTGGTTGGCCGAACGTCTGTTGGAGTCAGCTAATGCTAAGTCTGTTACAACTGTAAAGAAGCAAGAGAATGCGTGGGCTAACTATCAGCTTTCGCCCGAAATACTTAAGATGACGCTTAAGAATCGTAAGCAAGTTTCAGATGCGATAGATGACTCATTATATGAATCTTTAGAAGAAAAATTCAACTTTATGTTTCTGCTATAACATTTGTCAATGCATTTTTTATCTTGCGCAAATCTTATTCTCGGGAAGAGTTGTATCAATCTATGTTAGGTCTTGCGTCTCTTTGTGAAATAACGGATGTGGATAAGGAGATTATAAAGAAGTGTCTATCATTTGAACGTAAAGATTTTGAGGATAGCGTGCAATATGAATCTGCTTTGCTCCATCAAGTAGATGTGATAGTAACAAGAAATGTAAAGGACTTTAGGGATTTTGCAGAAAATGTGCAGACTCCTGCTGATTTTTTAGAATCGATATTAGTTTAAAATAAGAAGGCTCAGGAAGGAAGAAAATGGTAAAAGCCCCCGATGCGTATAGCACCGGGGGCTTCCTGTATTATGCCGTTAGGCGTTATAATGACTGTTAATCACCATAATACCAGTCGTCTTCCAATTCTGGTCTGCCACTGTCACCTTTTCCTTGCTGCATAGTAGATGCTGCAAGGAGGGTGCAAGAGGTGATGTTTACCACCTGCATCTCTGGCTTTGTATATTCTTTCTTTTTCATATCCTTTTGATTTTAAAATTCTTTACTTAACCATGATTTTATAAGTCTTGCTGCCACGCTTCACGATGTTCAGACCCTTCTGCAGACCATTGGTACGACGACCATTCGCATCATAGTATTCTGCATTGGCATCGTTGCTGATAGCGTTGAGGTTGTCAATGGCAGTAGTGCCATCACCCTTTCCGATGCTCAGCATGGCTGCTCTTGCCTGAGATGCTGTGGCAGGATGGATGTATGCACGCATCGGTTTGATGCCCACGCCCTTGCCATCATTCAACTCAGAGACAAGCCAGAACTTATCCTTACCAATGATGTAGTCGTTTTTGTCAAGACCCTGATTGTCTTTGCCGCCAATCTTGGTGAATGAACCTACGAGGTTGACATCTGTGTTTGTTCCAGCCTTAGGCTCAGTAACGATGCTTGCATCTTGTGCAGAAATGCTGAGTGTCTGCTCACCCTCATTCATCTTGAAGAGCACCGGAGTGCCGGCAGGAATTTCTGCTCCTTCGTAACTCTCAAGGGTGATGCATTCATTATCATTGTCAATACCTGTGAGACGATAGAACTTACATTCTGTTTCCTGGCTCTGGTCAATGCCGAATGGCAAGCAGAGCGTTCCCCAGGTAGTGCCAGCATTCATCGTGCGGCTGTAAGATGCATCCTTGGCTGCGAACTTCTCGTAAGCCACGAAGTCCTTGTTGTCGTCAAGAGCGAGGTTCTCCGCAGTAAGAGTTTCTCCCGTTGCACCTATCTTCTCCTCACCATTTTTACCTACCAGCTTGCTGAAATAGCCGGTTTTATAGTTGGCATATTTGGAGTCAATCTCTCTAACGCTATAGTCTTTGAGGTTCGTGCAATATTTGAACATATCATAACCTTCGACCTGGTCCGTTACAAACATTTCGCTGGCGTAGATGGTTGTGAGAGCTGAGCAGCCCTGGAACATAAAATTCATTTCCGTCACATTCGCAGTGTTGAAGCTAGTGAGGTCGAGCGAAGAGAGATTTTGACAGCTAATGAACATCATATACATATTTGTCACATTCGCAGTGTTGAAGCTAGTGAGGTCGAGCGAAGAGAGTTTTTGACAGTCACCGAACATGGCATTCATATCCGTCACATTCCCTGTACTGAAATTAGTGAGGTCGAGCGAAGAGAGATTTGGACAGTAAAAGAACATACCGTGCATATTCGTCACATTCTCGGTGTTAAGATTCTCGATGCCCTCTATTGTGGCCAGATTAGTGCAATGATGGAACCACTTATAACAGCTCGTTGGTCTTGCGTTAGCAAACGAAGCATCGAAGACCACTTTCTTGATTTCATATCTATGCGTAGACCACCACCCCGGTTCGGATGCTTCCAGATTAAGCGCATAAGCTCCTTTGGGCTTGGAAAGGCCGCGTCTGAATGTAAGCGTTCCTGTACCTTCGTTAAACTCGGCATACTCAAATACAGGAGTAAAATAACCATTCGTGCCGCAGTTGGCGTAGGTGTGGTCTGTCTTGCTGTCTTTATAGTTTAATATTGTGCCTTTGAGATTCTTGCAAGCACTGAACATACTTATACCCGATTGTACCTTGCTCGTAACAAACTTATCGCTGGCGTAGATGGTTGTAAGAGCTGAGCAGCGCGAGAACATGTAACTCATATCCCTCACCTCCTTTGTATAGAAATTAGAGAGGTCGAGCGAAGAGAGAGTTGAGCAGCTCCCAAACATTAAACTCATATCACTCACAATCGCTGTATTGAAATTCGAGAGGTCGAGCGAAGAGAGATTTGCACAGTTAAAGAACATGTAACTCATATTTGTTACAATCGCTGTATTGAAATTCGAGAGGTCGAGCGAAGAGAGAGCTGAGCAGCGATAGAACATGTAACTCATATCTCTCACCTTCGCTGTATTGAAATTCGAGAGGTCAAGCGAAGTGAGAGCTGAGCAGTCAGAGAACATGTAACTCATATTTGTCACCTGCTCTGTGTTCAAGTACTTCAAGTCTTTAATTGTTTCCAACTTTGTTAACCCCCTAAAGAAACCATACAATGATGTTGGAGCGTACGTTTTGAAACTCTTATCGAAAACGACACTCTTGATAGCTGTGGAATTTATTCCTAAAAGACGGCACATATCGCCCACCGTCGGTTTATTCACTATAACTGCATGGTTTAAATCAAGGCTTTCTATATTGTTCGAAGTGACTTTCTTGAAAGTCAATGTGTTGTTAGACGATTCATAATCTGCGACATAGTCATCAATTGTGACTGATGTTTTCAGATTGTATAAGAATGCGCGATCAGCGTTTGCATCTGAACGATTACCTTTTTTATAAACTAACCTCAAAGAATGTTCGCCTACAGATAATAAAACTTTGTATTCGGTTTGCTTTTTTCCGCTAATACTCAGTTCTTTATTGTTATCTACATAAAAATCAAATAAAGTTTTGTTTTCTTCTGACGAAACGAGAATCTGAGATGTCAGTAATATAGGTTTAGATACATTGAACCTGATGACTGTCTCAGAAGAACTGCCAGGCTTATGATAATTACCAGACATCAGTCCCTTGCTATCCTCAGGAATAGTGAAGCCAAGATTATCCATTCCATCGGCTTTTAAGTCCAGCTTCTGCCAAGGATGATCACCATTGTCAGTAATGGTAACATCGGTTATGCCATCCAAATTATTGAACAAAGGATAGCGAAATTCTGTTGCGCCACATCCAGTACAGATGCCTTCGCTATTGTATTGATGACCTTTGGCGGGAATCTCAAGGCTGGCAGCATCCGTAATCTCGGTAGTAGCATTATCGTCGCTGAAGAGTTTGTTACATACACTGCACTGCCAGTATTCTTTTTTACCAGTTTCTAGACATGTAGCATCTTCCTGCGCATGACGAGTGAGTGTGTGCTTATTTAGCTCATCATCCTTATCTACTTTTACTATGGAATGGCAGATAGAACATTCGTGTGTGGTATAGCCATGCTCAATGCAAGTAGCCTCAACGGTTTTGATAGCTTCGCCAAGGGCGGACGAACCATCGGCATTCTTGTGAGAACAGGTATTGAGTTTGAGTTCAAACTCGCCTACCTGCAATAGGCTTCCCCTATGAATAGCCGAGATTTCCCATTTAAAATATTGATAAGAGGTAGAACATTTGCAGTCGAAGTTGTACGAAGTATAGTTCTTATCCTGGAGCACCTTGTCTTTTTTTACCTCATCGATAAGCTCCCAAGCGTCATCGCTGCCTGTATTGTTACCATAGAGCTTCCATTTCTTCGGATTGCGGCCTCCACATCCAGAATTTGCATTGTCATTACCCGTAGTGATGGTGTAGCCCACAGGAATTCCTGCCTTGCTGGCTTCGAAGATGACATAGGCGCTGCCGCTAAACTCGCAGCACCACTTAGAGAAATTGCCGTCTTCCTTTTTGCCATCAAAGAGATTAGCGTAACTCTCTTTATCGTAGCCTTCAGGATTACCCTCTAAGGCTTTAAACGTTACTGTGTTGTCGTATTCTGTCTGCGCCACCATACGTCCAGGCAGAAGCAACAACATGAACAACATCAATGGGAACAGGGCAAATCTACAGAACTTTGCCCCCCCATAGTTCATACGGTCGACGTGCGACCCATTGGATTGATTTGAAAAATGTTTCATAATTTAATATTATATTTTGTTATTATTTTTTATCAAGAAATTACTGAATACTGATTGCCATCAGACTGACTGCCAGACACACGAACGTGATAAACACTACGCCGAGAATGAGGCAGATATAGAAACGCCCTCTCCTGATGAAATCACCCAAGCTGAAATGATACATCGGGTAATCATCAAGATAGGTCCTATATTCCCTCACCATGACATTAATCATGATGACTACATAAATGAGGAGAAACAGAGCTACTATCAGGATAGCCTGTTCTTCTTTGGCTAATAAATCTATTATACTTTTCATGGTGCAAATATAGTGTTTTTCTTTGAAACAAGGTGTCCAGTTGCCCCTACTAGGTGTCCAGTTGCTACAAAATAGGTGTCCATTTGGTGGGGCAAATGGACACCTAGTATACATTCTTTAACAGTTCTTCTCTCTCCAAGCCGTAGGAGAACAGCCTTCTTTCTCTTTGAACATACGGTAGAGATTGGAGCGGGAAGAGAAGCCGCACTCGGCAGAAATCATATCATTGCTATAGTTGGGCTTTTCCAAAATCATCTTTTTAGCAGCCTCAAAACGTACCTCGGCAAGCCAGAAACGGAAGGTGGTATTGAGCCCCGAGAAGTATTTGGACAGCTCTGCCTTAGGGATATCCAACGAGCGTGACATGGTAACCATATTCAATATGGTATCCCTGTACCCCCCATCGGCACACCATGTTTCCAGTTTCTCGCGGATGATTTCCTGCCGTCTTTCTGAAAGCTGCGATTGTAAAGTTTCTTTCTTATCATCCAGTTCTTCATTCTGCAGTTCTAAACAGGCATTGTCTTTCACGCATTCCATGGCAGCATTCTCTTCTTCCTCCTTATCCAGAAGTTCTTCGGAAGGTACATAATTATAGCCCAAAGCCATAAAACTGAGCGTGAAGAAAAAGACAGCAAGCAGTCCCAGAGGTCCGATAACATATAGAGATTTAGTGGAAAGAACTACAAAAGGCAGGGCTACTGCAGGGAAAAAGAGCATGAATATACTGGCTCGCGCATATCTCACGTAAGGCAGGATATCATAACCAGCCATCACCTCCAGCATCCTTCTGCGCTTTCTGATTTCCACTATTATCATATAGATGCAATAGGCTACGTTGATGCCGAACAGGATTATCATCACATAAATCCAGCTGCCGATATGGAAGTTTCCCCTCTGGATAAAACCGATGCAGAAGGCAGCCAATATGGCGGCATAAATACTGGCGCAAACGATGTTCATCTTCCGGCGGTTGGCATGCGTTGCCTCGATATTGTAAATGCCAATAGAGATGAGCGAGAAGCAAGGGGGATAGGCGAGCATGTTGAAAACGGCTCCCACTGCAGCGTCTTGAGCCCGGAAGCCCAGAAGCATCTGCATGAGAAATTGTATGGCCAATCCTACCATGGCTCCGATAATCAGCCATCGTGACACTTCATATCGCCGGTTCATCCACTTCATGTGCAGTCGGGTAAGACCCAGGATGAGGATATTGATAAACATAAATAGAAAACAGGCGAACTGCAATAAATATAATGTATCCATTTCGTTCTTATTTTTGTATTTGGCATCTGCCAAGATTATCGTTAACACGTTAAAACGTATGCAAAAGTACAAATTTTATTTTTAAATGGAGAGGAGAAATGGGGAAAAAGTGAATAAAAGGACGAAAAAAAATGGTTATTTATCGGGAACAGCGAACTAGCGAAACGGAAACAGGGGACGAGTGCAACAAGAACAGCGAACTAGCGAAACTAGAACAGCAGACTAGCGATAGGCAGAACAGTGGGCTGTCTGAGCCAAACAGCGAATGAAAACCAGTTTGCCAGGTTTTTTAATAACCGACAGAACTTTCGCAAGTTTTGCCCCACACGCCCTGAAAGGGCAGAAGCTCCTAGCCCAGGGCATCGCCCTGGGTATA
>ERZ791760.179-NODE-179-length-38328-cov-89.173255_pt1 | contig 38328 bp, 39 predicted proteins | sample MGYA00509950_ERZ791760 | MGnify/ENA primary metagenome ERZ791760 (study PRJEB30046, sample SAMN00792002) | human gut metagenome | study: EMG produced TPA metagenomics assembly of the A metagenome-wide association study of gut microbiota in type 2... | reverse complement strand
GGAATGCAGCAGGTCATAGCAACCGCTTACAAAAACTTTTTTCTTCATTATGATTTTCATTGATAATCGAAGTGCAGATAGTCATCCTCATCTAGCTGATTACCTATCTGCATCTCGATAAACATAAACAGAATTATTTCAATTAATTATTTGATTAATTTATTTCTTATTATTCATCCTCCAGAAGAAGTGCCATACCCTAAACAAAGGCTCACAAAGAGCCTCTGCAGGAAAATACCTCACGAGTCTTATATCCCGATACACCCTTTGGAGATTATGCCCGAGCTTTGATCTCCCAAACCGATTCCGGGCATCATGCCTTCCGAAATTCCCGGCTTCCAGCACCTCATTCAGCACAAACTTACCATACTTCTCATTCGGAGGAACGATAAGCCGAGAGGCAGGCATACCGAACACCTCCTGCATGATATACATAATGGCACCGGCAAACTTCCACAATCCCAACTCCTTCAATTCCTCCTGCACCCTATCAATAGCAGTAGAAGAAGAGCGAGCAGCAGTTGCAGAAGTCATATCCCCAATAGCATCCCGGCGGTCCCATCCCGCACTATCTGGCGAGACCTTTGATGGTCCGCCAACCTTAGAGCGTAGCGGTTCCGAGCGACGAGGAGGAGCGGTTACATCCCCTGTCCCCTGAGGGGAAAGGGGCTTGGGGAAAGCGGTGGAGCCTCCCTTAAGGGTAAGGGAGGACGGGTGGGTTTTCGAAAAATTTTGATAGACTTTATAAAAGTCGCAAAGAACATAGTAGTAATCCAGAAGCTGCCTTAACCCAATCCCCTCATTCATCAAATGCGAGAAGATATGAGTCAACTGGAAGATGAGATTGAATTCTGTTGTCGGAATCGCAATCTCCCCTTGCTCTCCCAACATTACTCGATGCGAGAACTGCTCTTCCTTCACCCTCTCATAATATTTCTGAAGTTTTCTGTTATGCCAGAAGCACAGCAGGAAGCTAGGGCGATAATGCACTTCCACCTCAATACCCTTATACGATGGGAACTCGATGTGGTGATAGCACGCCTTTTCATGAGGCGAGATAGAGCGGACAAAGGAGATGACCCTCTTATCTCCACCTTCCACCCAGATATCAATATCACCAGGCGTACGGGAATAAGGATTCGGATACATCAATGCATTCCCCTGTCCTTTCAAGATACAGGTTCTGAATCCCTCTTTCCGGAACCACTCAGAAACATGAATGGCAGCATCATTCAGCCGAACATTCGCTTTTTCCAACATCTGGCTTTCCGCCATCCATTGAAGCAACTGTTCCTTCTCCATCCCTACATATTCAGCAGGCAACTTCTTGATACCATCAAAGAGAACACCCACAAGGCATTGCTTTTTGGCAATAGCATACAGCTCCTTCCAATCCACCTCCTTCAAGGAATCAGGTATTTTCTTGGCAGAGCCAATGCAGAATTTTAGGAAATCAAAGAAAATCTGAAGTTGTTTCCCATTCATCATTGTTAACTTTGTATTAGCTTTTGGCAAACTGCATTATCATCATATTACGAAGCCAATATTTGCAAATACTCCTTTAGTCCAGTAGCAATATCAGCATATTGAGAATAATCCGACATAAAACTCTTATTGTTCAAATTTGCTGATACTTTTTGTTTGATAATACAATCAGTTACTTTTTTACTATTTGCATCATTAACTAACTTGAATAGTATTTTATACATAAACTCTATTTCATATTTTCCTCGAAAAGCATAAAAAGGACTAACTGTATTCAGCCTCGTAACTTCATCATCTAATTCTTTCTGAGAAATTAAAGATTCATCTAATGAATATTTTTCTAACAATATCTGCAAATTATACCTTTTATCAAACTTATTAATCTCAACATCTGCTAAATTTTCAGGAAATCTTGTATCCAAACATACATTGTAACATGCATTATTTGTTTTTTCCTTTTGTTTTATCAAAGAATAGAATGCATTAAACTCTTCTACGATACTATGAAATTGCAGAAATTGTTCATGAAAATAAACCTTTGCAGAATTTATAGTATCCTCATCATCCACTTTAAACGCATATCTTAGGATTCTTTCCAGAACCTGCTCCGAACAATAATAGTTTTCTATAGCATACCTATCAGTCTCAAATATATTAGGATTGCCAACTTGTGGATCAAAATCACGATCTACAAAAAATCCCATTTTTACTCTTTGGTGATCATTTTCGTAAAAACAATCATAAGCTTTCAATACATTCTTTTTTCGTTGGCAAGGGATTATCACAAAATCTTCACCTAATTGGTTTCTAAACTTGTCATAATAATAATCACTATCATATTTGCCCTCGACAAAACAAATAATAGATTGCTTACCTTTTTCCAAAAAGTAACGCTGTTTACAAACGACAAAGTCGTCTTTCTTTCTTGATAAATTCAGAGGAGTTATCTCCATAGTTGTCATTTAATAAAATCCGACAAACTTTGAGCACATTCCTCCAACTCATTGTTGAAAATAAACGGAGAATGGGTCACAGCTAACAAGAAATCACATTTGTTAGAATGAACAATATCTGGCATCAACCTTTCTTGCCATGTAACAGACAAAGATAATTCTGGCTCATCCAACAACATAATAAATGATTTATCTATCTCTAAATACAGCTTAGCAAAAAGAGAAACTATTTGCTTTTCACCTGATGACAAACACTCCAAATCCAAGCGTTCATTATTAAAGTGAGATTCCACATATAAATCTATAGAGCTTTCATTATAAACAAATTTTTTATCATTCAAATAATGATTACAAGTATCTCTAAAACATTTTATGGCCTTATCGTATTGTTTTTGCTCTTCGTAAAGACTTACTAATTTTGCTATCAAGAAATTCAAGTTGGGATTATTTAACTTTCCCGATGTTGCATAAGCCATAATAGATTCTTTATCAGCTGGCTTTATCTTATCGTTCAAACGGTCTAAAATAATCTGGATTAACTTTTTATCAAAGTTATATTTAATCTCATCACTTTTAATTGTTTTTGATAACTGACTTAACATATCACCCATGATAGAACTAAAACCATCCATCGTTGTCTGATAAATAACATCTGTTACGTTATCAATACGCTTTTTTACATCATCCATTCCAAATTGAATACCATCACTATTAAACAATTTAGATAAGTCAATCTTTTCTATAAAAGGATTTATCTCAGAAAGTTTCTTAGATATTTCCTGAAAATTAACAAGAGCAGACTCAATTCTTCTGTATGTAGGATAATAAAAAATATCAGACTTTAATACGTCATCCAAGATTTCTAAACGATGTTCTAGGCTGATAGCCATATACTCATGCACTAATCTCTTAACGTTATTATATATGTAAAAAGATGGAGATTTAAAATTAAATCCTAGCTTTCTTATATAAGATACTATCAGTTTTGTTTGTTCTAACTCACTTTTCCCAGAGTAAATAATTCGTTGTAACTCTGCAATATCTTTTGGGGTCAATTGTTGAGATATCGAACGATAAAATGGGGTATTTTGAAAATCCTTTTCACGCTCCACTATAGCTTCAATCTCTTCTTTACCAAACTCCAAAAACTTTTCATGATTAAATTCTATCTTTATTCTAGAAAATCTAATTTTCGATAGAGAATCAAATTTTTGCTTTAATGTGTAATACAAACAATTTAAAATGGTTGTTTTACCAGAACCATTTTCACCTACTAGAATTTTAACTGGATCATCAAAAGTCATTTCTATATTCTTATATCCATATAATCCTGTAATTGAAAATTTACGGATAAAAGGTTCTTTAAATTTAAAAAAGAAGAACATAGGCACTAATTTTTAATTATAACTTGGCCATTATATGGCAATTTTATTCTACTTTGTTTAAATGAAGGAGCTTATATACAAAAATTAGCCCCTTACTCCTTCGTCATGTTCCAGAGGAACAAAGTATTACCGATGATGTATCTGCGCCACATACGCTTAGGCTCCTTCATCAATCTATAGAGCCATTCCAAGCCATGCTCCTGCCACCAGATAGGTGCACGCTCCACGGTACCAGCGAAGAAGTCGAAGACGGCACCGATGGTACCCACATGACAATGGATGTTCAACTCTTTCCAATGAGAGTACGTCCACTTCTCCTGCTTTGGCGCCGTCATACCGATCCAAAGCAAATCAGGGTTGGCAGCATTGATGGCATCAATGATAGCCTTGTTGTCCTCATCCGAGAACGCAGGCTTATAAGGAGGCGAATAAGTCACCACCTCCAGGTGAGGATAATCCACGGCAGCACGCTTCACAATCAGGTCGAGCACCTTCTGCGAACTACCCATGAACATTACAATCTTGGATTCTTCACTCTTCGTTCTTAACTCTTCACTTTCTCTTTCGAGTTTTTCCATCTCGAAAGAGAATAAGTCCCAGCCAGCTATTCTTTCCTTAGGCTGACTCTTAGCCTTTATCCACTTGCACGCCTTCACGATGCTCACGCCATCCGGAATCAACACATCACCATTAGTCAGAGCATCAGCAAAGAGCTGATCCTTCTTTGCGGTGTTAAAAGAGTGAGCATTTACTGTATTAATGAGCAATTTGCCCTCTGGTAATGAGGCTAATTCCGCCTTACTACCTAAAATTGTTAATGTTTTTAATCGAAACATAACTATATTTGAAATTATTTTGTTATCTTCGCAGCCATAAACAGCGGGTTCCATCAGAATCCCATCATTTCATGAACAAGAAACAACGATTATGACATACGATATTAATACTATATATACGAAGTATAAGCAGCTTACGAAAAAGCAACGTCAGCAACTCCTTGCGGCTCTTCAGTCGCAAGGCATCAACATTGTGAAAATCGAAGCCTATGAATATGCTGATGCACCAGGCATAAAACATCTGTTTTTCTATTTTGCAGAGGATAGCAGGATGGCTATTCCATATTTTATGCTAGATAGCGAAGTATGGGAGAAGATTTGTCATTACCTCATGGATAAAAACTAATTATATCAACTTCAAAGTATTCATCCCCATAGATATAAATAGAGTAGAAATCGCAAAGTCACAATATGCCTCATCTATCAAATTGATTTGTAAACTTTGCCCGCATTAGACAAGAAACTACTTAATCTATACTATGTTAAATTTATATTTGATCAAACAGGCATAAGCGCACTATAAAAAAATAGCAAACATCATTACCCCTTCTGATAAACCATGTTCAACAGGCTGATATATTGCTGAGGTGAAAACTTACTAAAGATCGTATTCCGTGCATTGACACTTAGCCTATTTAATAAGTTTCTATCAGAATTAATTTTTCTGATAGCCTCCACAATACAATCAGTATCCTTAACTTTGATAAATAATCCATTATTACCATCAACAACAACTTCCGGAATAGATCCTACTGGTGTTATTACTGGCACAACACCATAACTCATACATTCAAGTAATGACATCGGCAAACCTTCAAAATAAGTAGGCATTACCAAAACATCAAGGCTTCGTAAAAAATCGCACTTACTTTTTCCGGAAACTAAACCTACATAAGAAAAATTATCACCTAAAGATTGTATAAATCTAGGTAAAAATTCTCCTTCTGTTTGTTCTTTTCCTGCAAGAATTAACTTAAATGGGATTCCTGCTTCTTTTAATTTCATGCAACCAACCAACAGTTCCGTCATCCCCTTATTAGGCTCTATGCGACCAAGATAACCTAAGTTCAATACCTTTTCTGATTTTAAATTTTGCTCTTTGGCATAAAGTTCGGCATCCTTTAAATCTACACAGTTAGGAAGACTATAAACATTTTTAGCATGAAAACGATCTTTCAAGATTTTTACCTCACTATCACTCAAAACGATAAAAGGAACATTCCATGAAAATACCTTTGATAAAATGCCCTTTAAAAGAGCAGGTATCTTAGGAGATGTCAAGAACAATCCTCCATGAATATGTACTACCATCTTATGTTTTTTATGCAAAGCATAATACATAAATGGCACATCACGAATGATTGATTTCGCATCAAGTGGAAAATTATAGTGTATAAGCGCATCAGAATATGTATTAATAAATTTTGTCCATTTAAAAAATGATCCTATCAATTTTGTAATTCGATGCCAACCACCTTTTTCTTTATCCTTTTTTCCTAATTCGAAATGAAGATATTTACAATTAGGATTATTATCTATAATAAACCTAACAACACTTGACACACCACTCACATTCTGCGTTGGATCTAATGATGGTGACGTAATAATTATTTTTTTCATAAACATACAGACAACTTATAACATGAACGATTTATTTTTTCAAAGCATTCTTCAAAAAGTCCCAAGACTTAATTCGCTCTTCTTTTAAAATCGCATGAACTTTTTCATAATCTATAGTCCGATTAAGTATTGCTTCCAACTCTTCTGGATTATAATTTACAACATATCTATCCGAAAGTCCTACCAATTCTAACAGATTTTCCAATCTACTATTTTTACCGTTTGGAGTAGCAAAAACGACGAATGGAGTCTTATATAGAAGACTAAAGACTAAACCATGAAAAGAATCCGTTATCACAAATTTAGCTCTAGCTAACTTTTTAATCCAGTTTTCAACATCAGGAGGATAAGAATATCTAAATCCTGGAATAGGATACACATTAGTTATGGTTCTTAATGGAGCATTAATTTGCTTTGATATAAATTTTGCAGTCTGTTTAAATTCTACTCTTCGATTAAACTGATAGCATATTATATCATTTCTCTCTGGTATCGTATCAACAATTTCTGGATATGATTCGTGAAGCATAGTAGGATCTAAAACCAATTGCGATTGTATATCAAATTCTTTAGCGAGCAATTTTTGACCTGCTCTTTCTCTAACAGAAATAAAATCAAATTGCAAAAGAGCCTGTTTTACCTTATCTTTGATTTGAGCATACTCTTTTGGCCATTTTTCCAGGCCTAAACTTGATGCATAAGAAACTCGGAGACATTCTTTCGAACCAAAATCCAAAAAATACGCCAAACACTTATCTTTGCTTATAAATGGGTTCCATACTTGATCACTTCCTACCAATAAACAATCACATTCTAAGTCTGCCTTCTTCAGCTCATCGTAAGAATGATACAAGATAGTCTGTTCTGGATAATACTCATTCATAAATCTAACTAAAGTTCTATCCTTATACAAAGAAAAGACATGTTTTATACCATGCTTTTCTTCTTGTCTAAGATTGATTATCTTAACTTCATGACCAAGTTCTTTTAAAGCACGGCAGGTTGCATAGCACTGCATTATCGCACCATAATTCACGGAAAAATGATATGTTATAAGTCCAATTTTCATAACTCATTACAATAATTTAATACGAATTTTAGTCAATAATTTATATATCATCCAAAGACTAAAGACCTTTACATCATTGGCATAAATATGTTTCAACGTTTTAGAAGATAATACTCTAAACAATTTCGACATTTTTTTTCTTTCAAATAATTGTCCTTTTTTACATATACCATTAACTATTCTATGATTATATTTAATCGCATTTTCTTTGTCAGTAATTTCAACATGCAGGAATTTAGACATTTGATCTAATAAATCTACAGATTGTTGATTATGAGCTATCACCAAGGAGATTCCATTGTAATGCTCAGATTCATACAAGTTATCCCCCCATAAATCTCCAATCGTAAAATCTACCTTACGTGATATACCATTATATTGGCAATTATAACATGAATATCTATTCGTTAATTCTGAGCAAAAACCATCAGTAATAAAGTTTTTTACGTTTGAATAATCATGAACATATCCATTGTCGTCTATTGTCTTCATATTATATTTAAAGCCAGCACTCTTCCATCCACTCTCCTTAGTTCTAAAAGAAAGAATTTTTTGAATTTTATAAGGCTCACTTTCAAAAAACTTATTTATCAATAATTTCGAGGGAACACCACCGCAAATTAAATCAACAGTTATCAGACGACCAGAATATACTTTATGTTTTAAGAATGAGAGAAGCCCAGCTATCTGACATCCCGTTCCAGAAAACAAGACAAACTTTTCGCCTTTCAGTAATTTATATGCATGCAAATATGATGTCTCAGCATTTGACTGAGTGTATTTTGACCCCTGCAACAATGCAAGATCTTTCTTATTATCAATGCATATATGCTTAATATCACATATACCAACATTAGCTGCACCAAAGACGTAGCCACCTTGCTCCAAAACATATAATGCCATAGCAGCAAAAGCTCCACCAGAGGCACTTCGTTTTCGAATATTATTATCTAAATTCCAGGCAGCATAGAACTTAGATTCAAAATTTCCTTTATAATTGTAATGTGAAACTACTGGACAAACTTTTTCACAATTATGACAAAGGATACATTTTTCTGTATTACAACGTACAGCCAGATGTCCTTCTTCATCAATATATGAACTTAAAGCATTCTTGTTACATGAAGAAACACAAGCAAGACAACCTGTACATTCATTTTTATTGGCTAAAACTGGATGATTCATTATATATTGTTTTTATAACTTTATATATTAAAAACTAAAGAGAACTTCGAGCTACCAGAAGGTCACTTGAAGACTAAGTTTAAATATAAAAAGTATGACTATAATTAACATCTAAACAGATGACTGTAAAACGTCCTTTTATAGATTACAAGCTATCGAAAAAGGCGATATATTTATGAATTATAACCTGAGTATTAAATTCAGTTACTTTGATTTTTCTGACTCTATTTCTCATTTTTTCATAATCAGCATTATCTGTATCCAAGATGTCAACCATAACTGTCGTTAAATCATCAACATCAGCCGGTCTTATTAGCCAACCTGTTTCGCCATCTTTAACATATTCTCTAAAAGCCTCTAAATCAGATGCAATAATTGGGCACTCGTAATTTATGCCCACAATAACAGAACCACTTTGTGCTATATCTTGATAAGGAGTTACAAAATAATGGCTTTCTCCAAACAAATTTGGAATATCATCGTTTTCTACTCGTCCTATTCTCAAGTCAAACAATTGCGGATACCTTATTAAGGATTGATATTTTACCCAATTGTCACAGTTACCAGCAATTATAACCTTAAATAGCTTTTTCGTCTTGTCATAAGCATTTTGAGCCGCATTAATAAGTACATCTATGCGTTTATAATCACGAATATTACCAAAAGAAAGAAATGTGATGACCTTAGACTTATTATTAGTTGGATTTCCATAGTCTTTTAGCAAGAAAGGAGCCATCAACACTTTTTTATATGGGTACATACGAAGCAACAGCTTTCGCTGTGATTCGGAAAAAGTCTGAAAATTTTTAAAAGCAGACAGCACATATGTAGCATAAGCCTTTGCAAACCTATAATTAGAAGCCCCCTTAGGGGTATTAACATTATGGGCTGCGATTACTACTTTATTTCTATTCAAGATAAAAGCAGACAAAACATGAAAGTACGGAAAGCCAAACATTCCTGCATAAGTAATATCATACTTTCCTTTCTTTATGTGCAAAAAAAGCTTAACATCTGAAAAAGCTGTTTTCAATGAACGTTGTCGAAAAGCTTGTTTATATAGATTTATCGACAAATTATCCGTTCCATTTAGCTTGTTTAGTTCTTTTTCATATGGAATCTTATCCTTATATAAAATAAACCAATCTATATGATAATACTCACATAATAATGGAACTATATAATAGTCAGTATCCATATAAGCACTTGGTGTAATCCATGCAATTTTTTTCATTTCAACAGTTTTTTTACACAATTCAGCAAACTATTCTCCTTATTTTCCTCAACCTTGATGCTCTTCTTCACTTCAGCATTCTCACCTGCTTCTACATCACGATGGCTATCGCCAATCATATAAGATTCTGACAAATCAATATTGAAGTCTTTGGCTGCCTGCAACAAGAGTCCAGGCTTTGGCTTACGGCATTCACAGCTGCACTTATATTCAGGACGTTCACCCTCAAATCCCTTATCGGTATGATGAGGACAAACATAGATGGCATCTACGAAAGCACCAACCTTACCTAGTTCGGTCTCCATCTTATCATGAATAGTCTGCAACTCTTCAAAGGTGCAATCACCACGAGCAATAACTGGTTGGTTGGTTACAACAATGGCAAGATAACCGCTTTTGTTGATAGCCTTGATAGCTTCTGCTGCACCTTCAATCAGCTCAAATTGTTCAGGCTTGGTTACAAAACCAACCATCTTGTTGATAGTTCCATCTCTATCCAAGAAGATAGCCTTCTGCTTATTCTTCAAGTTGCGGGCATGAACCTTTCCGCTTTCGATATCCTTTTCAGTCTCATAGAATCTATCAGGAGTACCCATATCCTTGATATACTCAGGAGTATCGTAGGCAAAAATCTTACCACTTGGGATATTTGGCTTTAAGACATCACGATCAAGGTCTATTTTATCTGGAGTCTCAGGGTGACGTGGAACAAAGTTCTTCATCGCCTCCTTTAGGAGTTCTGGTGAAATCAACTCTATACCTGCATTTACACGGTTCTTGTAATAAGTACGCTCATCCTCCTTTGCCATCCAGTGGATAACTCGATGTGTATCCTCTGGCATACCACCAACTGTCTTAGGCGCATCAATCTCTGTTACCAACAAAGAGCTGTCGTATGGATGTCCATTTGGATGAGCAACCAAACTTACCCATGCCTTATGTTCTTTATGGAACGCAATGAAGCGGTTAAAATCCACATCAATGATAACATCACCACAAAGAAGCAAGAAGTCCTCCGTCAACTGTGGCATTTTAAACAAGGCACCAGCAGTGCCCAAAGGATGATCTTCAACAAAATACTCAATGTTGACACCAAACTTACTACCATTTCCGAAATACTCCTTGATTTTATCACCAAGATAACCGATAACGAGGATAATGTCTGTCAAACCACAAGCCTTCAAGTTATCAATCTGATGTTCCAAGATAGGCTTGCCACATATATTAATCATAGGCTTAGGCACATCGCTTCTCACAGAAGCGATTCTTGAACCCTTGCCACCTGCCATAATTACTACTTTCATTGTTGATTTTTACTTTTTTGTTTACCATATAAAACTGGGAATCTTTTTACCCCAAAACTAATTGCATACTTTGAAATTACAAGAATACAAGTTGCCACTAAAATCGCCATAACGAGAGTATAATCAGCTCTACTAGATATTGTTGCCAACATTTTTCTTATAATCATGCCTGTCGGTATCAAAAGAACCCAATGGAAAAATATTATAAATAAAGTGTTTCTTGATATTATACGATTCGTTGAATTATCCCCCAACCTTCTAGATAACAGCATCGATAGCGAAATTATCAGAAAGTTTCCCGTAATGCCTGCACTGTAGTTCAATAAGATGTTATTGCCAAAACCTGGTCCATTCATTTGAGCTGCTCCATTTATCTGCAATATAAAATATACCCATAAAGCAGACAAGATTCCAATCATAAGGAGAATCTTCGAAGAAAATGTACGTTTCAGCAACTTACCAAAGTAATGTCCTACTATAAAATAAGGAATTGCCATCATCGTGGAATCCAAACAGAAGTACAAATCAAGATTTTTATGTTTCAACAACAACAATCCCAAAACTGAAGCCACTAATAAACAACAAGCAGATATCCTATTAATAGGTATAAACATAAACAAAAGACGCAATTGAATGATGCTCACAAGAAACCAACATGGCAGACAGACAGAATTTGAATATGGAGTATCATACCCATCTCCCATCAAAATTCCCATAAGCATTTTCACAACTATTAAAACATCTATAGTCTTATGTTTTATCACTATTAATATTAACAAAAAAACAAGTTGGTAAATCAAATAAGGTAATATAATCGACCTTATCAATTTACCCCCCCATATCGGATATTAGCTCTGTTTACATTTGGGGCTTTAAATAAGAAGCCAGAGATAATAAAGAACAGAGGCATATGGAACAAATAAACATAATCCCAAATTCCTCGAAGGCAGTCATTGCTTTTCCATGCAGGAAAAGTTTGAAGACAATGTCCAAATATTACAAGGAATATACCAAAAGTTCGAGCATAATCCAACCATACAATATCTTTTTTCATCACTGATTACCGAAAAATTTTTCTTCCAACATCAAGCACAAGCAATGATATACAGGAAGATGAAGTTCCTGAATCTTATAAGTCTCAGTCTCTGGGACATGGATACAAACATCTGCGAATGTTTCCAACTTGTTTTCGTTCTGACCTGTCAAGCCAATTACCTTCAATCCCTTAGACTTTGCAGCTACTGCGGCATAAAGAACATTTTTACTATTACCTGAAGTTGAGATACCCAAGAAGACGTCACCAGCTCTACCCAAACCATTCACCTGCTGAGCGAAGATCAAAACAGGAACTGCATCATTCATAAATGCTGTAGTCAAAGAAGGTTCTCCTACCAAAGAGATGGCTGGAAGCGAACCTTGCAGATGATCAGCCAACACAGTACCCATCTCTGCATCAATCTGCATCAATCGGTCAATCTGAGCAGCATAAATCTTGCGCTTCAACTTAAACTCCTTCATCAGCTCACCAACAATGTGCTCAGAATCTGATGCAGAACCGCCATTACCAGCTACCAGCAACTTGCGACCAGCGGAATAAGCTTCCTCCAGGATTTGGTAAGCTTTCAATATATCTTCTTTACAACTCTCCAACTGTGGATAACGTTGTACCAAAGTTTCAATATGTTTATCCATAAAAATAAATTTATTTTATGTTTGCACGCAGTTTTTCAATCAACTTTTTAGAAATCTCAGGATGTACCTTTCTACAGAAAAAAGCTCCGCTTTCCATAATTTCATCATATTCTTCTTCATTCAGGATTAGCGGAGAACCTGCATTATTGCGACCTTCTGCCTTTTTGTCCCAATTGATATACCGTAAAGAGTTAGACCCTATGATGTTCAACTCTTCCTTATGCCCATTAAGCAATGTGGAAAATATTAATTCATCACCACAAAAAGTATGATGAAAACGTTTGAAAAATCTTGGGTTTTGCTTTTCTTCTTTTATAACATATTCTACTACACTTCTATGCCAAGAGAACCAATTCCAAGATCCCCAAAGATTAGGTATCGGCTTACGAAAACAAAAATGTTTGCTAATCTTATTGAAGATTCTAACAATGTAGTCGATAATTTTTATCTCACGGTGCGGAAAATCGCAAATGTACCAAGGCATAACTCTCGCTGGATATTTTTTTGCCATACATTGGATTCTGTAGTTATCGGAATCTATCAACATATAACTTTTGCCCATATTACTCTCAAAAAAATCATCAAATTCTTTGTTTGGACGGCATGGATAGTCTTGACCAGATATAAGATGGAAATAGTCGTATCCCATATCATATGCCTTATGAAGAAGTCTTAGTGTACACTCTATCTGAGTGTAACCACCATGAGCCACAGCCATTCGTTCCTTTCCTTCAAGAAAATAAACATTGCTGTATTTCTTCTTACAGTAATCTATAAATTGCCCCCCTCGAATTGATTTTCGGTCTACATTGACAAAGAAAAAATGGTTTGGAGATGTTAGCAAAGAGATAATGTCTTCAAGTTGCTCAAAATAGGTATGAGCAGTTATCAAAAATGCGTGCTTGATCATTTCTATTTATATTGTACTTTATTTAAAGCCGTTACATTGTCTGTTGGATAAATCTTCCATCCATGTGCACCACCATCAGAGAACTGGAATGGCATCACGAAGCCATTGAGTTTCTTCAATGCCTCTTCCACTTCCTTCTTACGGGTTGGCTCAACTACGAACATGATGAAACCACCGCCACCAGCGCCACTGACCTTACCTGCCTTAGCACCTGCAGCCATTGCAACATCCATTGCTTCTTGAATTATAGGATTGGTGATGTTATTTGCCATTTTCTTTTTATTTTCCCAACCTTCACGAAGGATGTCAGCAAATCCATCAATATCACCCTTCAAGATAGCAAGTTTCATATCCTTGGCACTCTGCTTAATCTTATGCATAGCCTCAACTGCATCATTATCACCATGAGAAGTATTCTTCTTTTGCTCCTCAATGATAGCAGCACTACTACGGCTTTTACCAGTAAAGTAAAGAAGCATACTTGCCTCCAACTCATCGATAATCCATCGCTTAATCTTCAAAGGATTCACGATGACTATATCGTTCTGCAAGAACTCCATGTAGTTGAAGCCACCGAAAGCAGCTGCATACTGATCCTGCTTACCACCAGACAAACCTAGATCCTTACGCTCTATCTCGTATGCTAGACGAGAAATCTCATAATCACCCAATGGTAAACCAAGCCACTCTACAAATGCCTTCAAAATACACACCACCATAGTAGAGGAAGTACCCAAGCCAGAACCTGCAGGAGCATCATTATATGTAGTAATCTTAAAAGATTTAGCACCTACACAAAAATCCTTAACTATGCGATTATACACACCCTTGACGAGACTTGCCTCACCATCAATCTCCAAACTTTCAGCCATCGGATAACTCTTGTTGCAATGCGCATCAAACGCATTGATAGTTATCTGATTGTCATCAGTTTCTTCGATTGTACAATATGCATACAAATTGATTGTTGCATTTAATATCAAACCTCCGTATATATCGCTATATGGCGACACATCGGAACCACCTCCTGCCAAACCTAGGCGGAGGGGAGCTTTACTTCGAATAATCATATAATTCTATATTATGTTATTTTTTTACAGAATAAAACTCTCTTTTTTGGAGTTGTTAGTCTATTTAAAAGACTGAGCCATTGCATATAATAGAGTCTTGAGGCTTATATTGTATTCCTTTCTGTTTGTCCACCAATATAAAATTCCTCGAAGCGTCTTTCTCTTAATGTCTGCTGCTATAGTTTGAGCACATGTTTTTTGATAAGCATGTGCAATTTTACTCAATATATCCAAACGATACAATTCATCTTGCTGATGTTCTAACTTTTTAGAAAGAAAATCGTTTTCCCACTTATAAGTTAGGAGAATGGCATTCATTTTTACACTGATGTCACCCGTATTACTGATTGTTTGACTATTTATCCTATATTGAAAAACTGGGATTTGAGTATTAGCAACTCCATTTTTAGAGGCACCTATCAAAGCTGAAATATCATCGCTTCCCCAAGCTAATGGTAATTTGTAAAACCCGCCATGTTGTAGGAGCCATTCTCTATTAAAGCAAAAATCTCCTATAAACTGTTGTTCATATGCATGCATTCTATGCCACATCAACGATAGGGCAGACTCAAATTCACATCTATGCGTTGTAGGCTTTACGACTTCTGACCTCTCATTTATAATTTCTGTCCACCCATGTAATAACCCTATATCTGGATATTTATCTAATAATTTAGAATATTCCTCCAAGCAATTTGGTAATAATTTATCATCATCACCAATACAAATTACGTAATCTCCTGTGGCATGAGATAGACAAATATTCCAATTGTCTACAACATTAACAGATCCACAATTCTTTTCATTTTCAAAATATTTGATACGACTATCACTATATTTTTGCACAACGCTGCCCAAATCTTCCGGCGACGAATCATTGACAATAACTATCTCAAAGTTCTTATACGTTTGAACTAAAATACTATCAAGGCATTCATTGAAGAACGCCAACTTATATGCTGGTATTAATATACTAAATTTCATGATTTACCTATATATATATGATTTTGAAACTATGTGTCCGACACAAAACCACAGTAAGAAGTTGTGTTGCTGCGTAGTTTCTAAAGGAGCAGCACCAATCATTACAAAGAGAAAGAATAACACTACAAATGTCTCGAAAAACGCATTTTTTATATTTTTTATCCCTAATATAACACTATATATTATTGGATACATCAACAAGAACATTCCAACATAGCCTAGCTCACACAAAACACGCAAGTATTCAGCATCCGCGATACATTTCTGATTAAACTCTATTGCCGAATGTCCAAACCTGCCTAATCCAGAGCCAAATACAGAAATGTAATTGAAAAAAGAAGCAAACATATTTATTCTTTCTTCAATAAGGTTGTCATCTTTATTGGTACTTCTTTCTGTAATATAATACAGAAAATCCTCATCTATATTGTTGATAATTAGGAATAATATTAATATGCTAATTGGGACAAGATACAAAATTGTTTTGAAAAAACGCGAATTACTTTTGTCTATAAATACAACATATAAAGAAGAGAGAGTCAAGAATAGTAATGAATACACTATTGCAACCCGCATTTGCGAAAAAAACAATGTGAATATCGTCAGGAAGAACGCTACATAATACCACATTGATTCGCACTTATCAATCAATAGCTTCTTTATTATATATATTATCATTATACATGAGCCATAACCCAAGAAGTATGGATGAGGAAAGAACGAAGACATTCTTGTCATTTCATAAAAAAGCTGTGGATTATCACTTAAATCACCCAACGAATTATACCTAAAAGCAGAATACCATCCAGGAGGGAAAAAGTACAAAACAATGCCACTAACAATTATAAATAGCATAGGCCACTTGAAATTTTCTATAAAATCATCCTTTCTAAATTTAACAGTTCTTGCAATAAAATATAAGAACATAACAGAAAGTTGGTTCTTGATTCCAAAATAAAATAGTTCTATCCGGTAGTCGGAGAAAGAATATGAAAATATACTAAAAAACATTGAAGCGGCTACTGCCATATCAATCATATTCCATTTTATTTTTGTCATTGAATCAACTCCTAACAGCCACATTACTACTACAAGTACAAAATAAAAATCTCTAAATGAGAAGACTTGTAATATTGCATTTGCAATAAAAAAATAATACCAATGTTGAATAATAAAAGACAAAACCTTTTTCATGATCGTAACAAGGATTGGTAACACTTTATATATTTCTGTGCAATTGGTTCCCAAGTCATTTGTTTCTGCCAGACATTTTTGATATTATCGCGCATGGATGAAACTATCTGAGGGTTTGCAAGCAAATCTTTTATTGCTTCTGCTAAAGCTTTTGAATCACAAGGAGGAACGACCAATCCATTTTGGCCATTCTTCACAGCTTCGGGCAAAGCGCCGACATTTGTCACTACCATAGGAACATTCATAGAAAAAGCTGTTTGAACAACTCCACTTTGCGTGGCATCCTTATAGGGACACACGGAAAATTCGCAATCATGGAGTAACCCTGACAATTCTGGTAAATCAATGAAATGGTTACGAAGAATAATGTAATCTTTATTCTGGAAAGGTTGCCAGTTGAAGTATATTTTTCCGCCTCCTGCTATGACAAGCTTCACATCAGGATATTGTTTGTGAACCTCATTCATTGCTTCACAAAGGTATTCCAATCCTTTGTACGACGAAATATATCCGAAGAACAAGATGTATTTAGATGCTACTTTTGATGGTATCTGCTTAATTTCTCGCAAATAGTCAAATTCTCCCATTTTGTTGACTACAACCTTTTCTTTGCTTATATTGTAGTGTGACAAGAAATCATTCAGCAAAGGTTTACTCAACAACACCAATTTATCAAAAAGTTTAAAAGATTTTTTCCGAACAATCTCATTTTTAGCATTTTTCATATTCGAGTGACTTATAGGGTCATGAACCGTTAGGACTTTCTTGCATGGTAAATGAAACAAAATGGTTGCATGTCCAGACAATGGCCAACACACATGAAAGATGTCGGCATGTTGCTTCTTCATATGCAAAAAAACTTTCAGCCATAAAATGCGGCTTGAAAAAAGTCTTTGGTGGGTGTTATAGTCATTGATAATGATAATCCTATCTAAATCGATATAGTCTGCATAAGGTGCCATTTCCGCAAAAACAGATGCTTTAAAAAGTCCTGTCTTGGGTATTAAATTCTCAATGTTAAATAGACCAGCCTTATGAACGTACTTTGTCAATGACACATAAGCCAACCAATCTATCCCCTTGCGGCTATATTCTTTTAACAACGGAAAATCGCTGTCTGAAGAATGTATTGCTCCAAAATATATTACTTTCATTTTTTTATGTTGTTTTGATTTTTAAAGGACTATAATAATTTACTCATTGAAATCAATAAAAGTTTTAATTCATCGAAAAATTTTTCCTTTGATTTTTTTCTTAATTTCACATAAAACTTTATCCCTCATCATTCTATCCAAACCAATATAGTAGATACATAATATAGATAGAATGATTGTTGTAAATATATAAAAACATAAATTAATATACATATTGCCAAATTGAATATAACACTTTAGTAAAGGAATAACAAAAAATGGCAACATAACAACTTTAAATATAGGAAGGACAACATCCAATAAATACTTTTTCTTTTCCATTCCTATTGCTGGACAAACTATCAATATTCGTATAATTTGAATAATGATAAACATAGCCAACTGTACTACAAAGACAGAAACTGGTGAAAACCCCAAATAAAGAAATAGTAAAGCAAGCGGTAAAATTAGTAAAGATGCGCCACCTTCATAAATTTGGAATTTCTTGATTTTTCCTGTAGAATGTATTGCTGTATTCATCGGCATTCTCAAAGATTCTACTAATCCTATAAACAAAGTTAATTGTACAAATATCGTTGCATACTTTGGCACTGTACCTAACCATATCTTTAATATTGAGTCAGCTTCCACTATTATTGGAAATGATAATAAGAACACAAGATAAAAAGAATATTTAGATGTATTATTTATTAAGGAATACATATAATCATAATCCTTGGAAGCATAACTTTTTGTTATTTGAGGATTTACCGCCATTTGAAAATTTGTACAAAATTGAGAGACTTTTAATTGAACGGTCACAGCTACTGCTCTTGCTGCATTAACGGCAGGACCAAAGAAATAATTTAAAATTAAATTCAAGCCTTGAGTATACCCAATAACAGCCAAGGATCCATTCATTATCCACAATGCAAATTTCCCCATTTCTAAGAATTTCGCCTTGTCAAACATCCATTTACCACTTATTTCCTGGAAATGACGAGAACAATAAAATCCATAAATTAAACGCAAGATGACCTGAAGAAGCATTAATAAGATGCCATATATTATCAATTTATCATAATTGACGTATTTTACGACTAAAGCAATAAATAAATTAGAAGTAGCTTCAAGAATCGAAATATATGCAAAAGCTCCCATTTTTTCATGAGCCACCAATGACGCATTATAGGGTACACTGATTATACCTATTAATGTAGTAACTAAAGAAAATTGGTAAACAAATAACGTTGCTTCAAAACGTTCGGATGGAACAACCAATACATTATATACATACCATAGACCTATAGTCTCTCCTAAAATTAGTATTAAGCAACATATTCCTAAATGAATTAATAATGCTGTGCTAAACACAAGTCTCATTCGTTCATACGAAGCATGTTTACCTAATTCAAAAGTAAGGAAACGTGTAGTTGCAGTTCCCATGGAACCATTGATAAAGCTAAACATAGCTACAACTCCACCAACTACATTGTAAATACCATAGTCTACTACTCCTATAGCATTCAAGACAACTCGTGAAGTATATAGACCAACTATAAGTAGAAATATCATTCTAATATACAAGAATGATACATTCTTAGCAATTCGTTTATTATTATCTGATGTTTGAGACATTTACGTATTATGGTGTAATTTTATTCGTTAAGATAATCTCCAATGTTTGCTGGACCATATTCCAATAAAGCACGAAGGGTTCGAGATATATCAATCACTCCTTCCTTATATTCATATTGGGCATAATGACCATATTTCTTACAAAATTCAAGAAATCCGTCTTCATCTTTACTAAAAGTATCTATATATAAATTTTCAAGTCGTTTTCTTACTGCGATGGCTTCTTCTAAAATATCTTTCATGTGTTGCGCAATAATTAGAACAACCCGAGAGTCTTTTCTGAGTTTTGCAAAAATCCATACATTCATAGCATTCTCTCGAAATATTGGGAGATAAGTCTTGTCGTAATGCAAAAATTGATTATCCAAAAAGAAAAGGACATCTTGTGTTGTAGGGAAATGTTTAAAAAACTCTTCGTTATTATTAAACCAAGGCCAGATGGCTTTTGTTTGCTCATTCGGGGCAGTCATCCATTTTTGTTTCTTCAACAAATCTATAGCTGCATTGTCTTTATCCGTATGGTGTACTGCAGACACGAGAAATTGGTCCATTGTTTGAATGTCATCCCCATAGAAAATACTGAACTCTTGAAACATTTCCGCCAAACATGTATTCCATTCGGAGTTATTCCTTTCATTCTGACTATTCATCACTGTCAATGACATTTCTTCAGTGAAGGATTGAAGTGAAGGTTCTATCCTTTCTAAACAATCAGACGACAGAAAGTCATCTGGCGAGCAATAATCAGGATTTTTAACAACATCAACACCTCCTTGATGATATGCTTGCGCAACAAGGCGTGAACAAAAAGTTCTGTTACTTTGATCTTTTTTATCGGTATTTTTAAGAGCATTTACCATCCTCGCTTGTTGAGTACCAAACTCCATCGCCATACGGCTACGTATCCAAAACAACGAATCTTCTATAATTCTAGGTGAAGATTTCTTCAGACGTAAAATGCATCCATGTATTTCTTCTCGAAAAGCATATGAGTATATATGGTTCATTACAACGCCTGTTCCATCGGCCTCCATCAAAAATGCATCACCTAAATAAATAGCCACATGGTCATATTGGCATCCAGGCATCAATCTTCGCTGACTCTCATAAGTATTCATTAGCAAAATGTCGCCAGGCTTCATTACAGGTTCGTTAAATACGAATTTAATTTCTTCTTTTGGGACAACCATAATTTCTATAAAAATTATATATACAAATCTACACTAATGTCGAACGGTGAATCGAAGTTCTTCAGCATGGCATGCTTCGTATCTTTCTCTGAGAGATTAGCATGCTCTGTTGGGATTTTCCAATCGATACCGAGAGATTCATCCAAGATTGAGATACCACCATCTGCCTCTGGGTGATAAAAGTTATCACACTTGTACTGGAAGACTGCTGTTTCTGAAAGTACTGCGAAGCCGTGGGCAAAGCCCTTTGGGATGAAGAACTGACGATGATTGTCTTCTGTCAGCTCTACAGCCACATGCTTGCCATAAGTAGGGGAGCCCTTGCGAATATCTACTGCTACATCGAGCACTCTACCTTTTACGCAGCGTACCAGCTTGCTTTGGGTATATGGTGGGCGCTGGAAGTGCAAGCCTCGCATCACGCCATAGCTGCTCATAGACTCGTTGTCTTGGCAGAAGTGAACACTGTGTCCCAGGATTGGGGCAACCTTCTCTTCAAACTCTCGCTCGCTGAAACTCTCGAAGAAGTAGCCACGAGCATCACGGAAGAGGCGTGGCTCTATAATGAGTACGCCATCTATATCAGTTTTAATTATATTCATTGTTTTCTAATATTCTAAATTCTTTTTTAGTGTTTGATTTTTCTCTTCAAGTATTGAAAGGAGATACTTGCCATAGTCATTCTTCAACATGGGCTGAGCATTTCCTCTCAACTGTTCTGCGGTAATCCAACCCTGACGGTATGCGATACCTTCCAAGCAAGCAACCTTCAAGCCCTGGCGCTTTTCCAAGACTTCGATAAAGGTTGATGCCTCTGAAAGGGAATCATGGGTTCCGGTATCGAGCCATGCAAATCCTCTTGCCATGGTCTGAACCTTCAGCTCCTTATCCTTCAAGAACTCCTGGTTAACTGTCGTGATTTCCAACTCTCCACGAGCCGAGGGTTTGATATGCTTAGCAACTTCCACTACCTTGTTAGGATAGAAGTACAAGCCTACCACTGCATAGTTACTCTTTGGATGCTGAGGCTTCTCTTCGATACTCAAGCAATTGCCTTGCTCATCAAACTCTGCTACACCATATCGCTCCGGATCACTTACACGATAGCCAAAGACGGTTGCCTTGTTGTTCTGCTCTGCATCTGCTACTGCCTGATGAAGCATTTGGTTCAATCCTGCGCCATAGAAGATATTATCGCCTAATACGAGGCAAGCAGAATCATTACCAATGAATTTCTCGCCGATAATGAAGGCTTGGGCTAAGCCATCTGGTGATGGCTGCTCTGCATACTCGAACTTGACGCCGAACTGGCTTCCATCGCCTAAGAGGCGCTTGAAGCCAGGCAAGTCGAAAGGGGTTGAGATTATGAGTATCTCACGGATACCTGCCAACATCAATACTGATATTGGGTAATATATCATCGGTTTGTCGAAGATTGGAATCAGCTGCTTGCTGATACCCTTTGTGATGGGGTACAAGCGGGTTCCACTTCTACCTGCTAATACGATACCTTTCATAAAATGATATTAATTATTTCCCAAACTCCTTAATTCTTTGTTCTTCTTTCAAAGAGCAGACAAGCAGTTGTCCATTCTTCTCGGCAACGATATAGCCATCCAAGCCTTGAACTACTACCTTGCTTTCATCGGCTGCATGAACCACGCAGTTCTTACATTCATACAAGCGGATATCCTTGCCCACCGTGGCATTGCCATCCTCATCTTGTGGAAGCAAGGTGCGGAGGCTGCCCCAGCTGCCTAAATCGCTCCAGCCAAACTCAGCTGGCAGGGTATAGATTTCCTTCGACTTCTCCATCACGGCATAGTCAATGCTTATCTTCTCGCAGGTTGGGAAGAGTTTACCGACTACCTCTTTCTCCTGTTCAGTATAGAAAGAAGGTGCCATTTCGTCCATGATGCTGGCAAGGTTTGGCTGGAAAGTTCGAATTGCCTTGCTGATGGTATCGATGTTCCATACGAAGATTCCGGCATTCCAATAGTAATTGCCAGCGGCAAGGTATTGCTCTGCAGTCTCCAGGTTTGGTTTTTCCTTGAAAGCCTCAACCTTATAGATTTCATCTACGGATGTTGGCTCTGCTGCGGCGATATAGCCATAGCCTGTTTCCGGGCGGCTTGGCTTGATACCGATGGTAACGATAGCGTTCTTATCAGATGTATAGCTCAATGCCTTGCTGAGCACTCGCTGATACTCCGAAGTATTGATGACCAGAGCATCGGATGGTGTCACCACGATGTTGGCATTAGGATGCTTCTTCTGGATCTTCCAGCAGGCATAAGCAATACATGGAGCAGTATTGCGAGCCTCCGGCTCTGCTAATATGTTATCTACTGGCATGTCAGGGATTTGCTCCTTGACAATGCGAATGTATTTCTCGTTTGTCACTACCCACATGTTCTCGACAGGACAGATTGGCTTCAATCTATCTACTGTCAATTGAATGAGGGAACGGCCGACTCCCATCACATCAATGAACTGCTTTGGGTAATCGGGGGTTGACATTGGCCAAAAGCGGCTACCTACTCCGCCAGCCATGATTATGATTTGGATATTGTTGCTATTATTCATTATCTTTTGTTATAAGTTATAGTCTTCATTCATAAGATATTTCCATATCATCTATGTCAAGCCATCTTTCTCTTGCCAACACCTTACTTTTATGCTCGTTTCCAATCACTGTTTTTTCAATTGCATCTACCTTTCCAGCCAAGACCGTATATGCGGCTATAACAGTATTGTCGGGAACCATTGTATTCTTCATAATCCTACACCCATTTGCTATCCAAGTATTACAGCCGATAGAGATTGGACCATAACCTTTAACTCGTTTACCATCAGACCTTGTCAATCGGTGAAAATCAGTATCCATAAATAAACAATTCCAACCTATAAGAACATTATCATTAAAACGAATATGATCATAACATACCAAACGCAAAGTAGTTGTAGCACTGAAGTTTTTACCAATCTCTATAATAGATTTGTTTCCTGTTGTTATATACGAATTATTGCCAATACTACATCTTCCATTAAAGATGATTTTTCCACGCAACTCCAACATTATTCCACTATTAGGATAAATACTTACTTGATTTTTCCCCAATCGTATCATACCAGTAGTCGCCCCCCCATAATCGTTATAGTACCTTTCATTAACTTCAAATGAGGCTTATAAAGAAAGATAGGTAACTTTATGGCCTGCCTAAACGGAAGGTAATGAAAATTAAAATATATAGTCGGGATGATAGAGCGTAACACCCAACGATTCTCCTTTATCTTATTAATAATCTTTTTAATCATATACTAGTACTAATTACATCAATATTATAAGTGTATGAAGTAATGTGTTCTTCGCAATTCGCTTATTATTATCTGGTGATATATTATTTTTCATGGAATGGCTCAACCAAATTACTTCTAAGAATAACTAGATAATTATCAGATTCGTAAGGAATTCCCTCGTGGTCTTTCAAGCGAGCCCGATAATTTTTTCTATTATAAATTCTATATGGAATAGTCTGTAAACACTCATCTACAACACTATCAATAAATGACCTATTCCTTAAATCACCAAGCAAGTAGATAGACTCAACTGTATTCTGAAGTTTACAAATGTTATTTACATAAATTCTACTCCCTTCTCTATCTACCTTATACTGTTTAGCTACTATTCTAATAGCAAATTTACAATGACTCCCAGTAAACTCACTGATTATATCTTGTGACAACCTTCTATTAGAGTAATTGTTTAGAAATCCTGCAAGATTATTCACCTACGTATAAATAGATTTTTTATCAACACTTGTCCCAAAAATCTTTTCACCCAAAAAGTTTAATTCATTGATATAGATAGGAAAGAACAATCCTGCCATATCAATGTGAGTAAATTAAGTATAAAGCGAATTGATTTTTTTATTATCCATTGCATCACGTAGGTATGAATCTATCAACTCTCCAACTGCTTCAGGATTTTCTTTTACCAAAATCTTTTGTATTTATAGTCATTACTTTACATCCTTTAAATATTCACCCATTTTCACTACACAATCAGTTTTTTCACTAACAAATTTTATTTTTCCTGACTCAGGAAAAATTGTATAGATGTTATCAATTGTAATTGGTTGGTTACAAAATTTGCAATTATACTCACCATTTTTAACTCCATCATAAACATCTATACTTCTGAGGAATTGTGCAAATTTCTCATCATGTATTGCTTTCATTGTTTCTCTATCCTTACTCATAGTTTCCAATATAACTTAGTAGATTTACATCGTCTGTATAATAGACGAGGCGACTTGAGCTACGTAGAAAAAATGTTGACCTAACTTTCCACAAGAGAAATAAGTTTTCATACAGCTTATTTTAGTCTCTTCTAAAGATATCTCGTGTATAAACTTTATCCTTAACATCATCAAGACAAGCATCGTAGCGGTTGGCGATGATGGCATGACTTTGTGCCTTGAAGGCTTCAAGGTTGTTCTCAATGCGGCTTCCAAAGAAGGTGCTGCCTTCTTCCAGAGTTGGCTCGTAGATAATGACTTCGGCGCCTTTTGCCTTGATACGCTTCATAATGCCCTGGATGGCTGACTGGCGGAAGTTATCGCTGTTTGACTTCATGGTCAGACGATAGACTCCAATCACGCAGTTGTGTTCCTTGCAGGCATCATAGCTGTTGGCATCGGCATAGCTGTAATAGCCTGCCTTCTGGAGTACGGCATCAGCAATATAGTCCTTACGGGTACGGTTGCTCTCTACGATTGCCTCTATCAGGTTCTCGGGAACATCGGCATAGTTTGCCAGGAGCTGCTTGGTATCCTTTGGCAAGCAATAACCACCATAGCCGAAGCTTGGATTGTTGTAATGAGTGCCGATTCGTGGGTCAAGACCTACGCCATCGATGATTGCCTTGGTATCGAGCCCCTTTACCTCTGCGTATGTATCCAACTCATTGAAGTAGCTTACTCGGAGTGCAAGATAGGTATTGGCAAAGAGCTTGACAGCCTCAGCTTCCTTCATACCCATGAAGAGGGTATCGATGTTCTCCTTGATGGCACCTTCCTGAAGCAAAGCAGCGAATGTCTTGGCAGCTTCCTTCAACATCTCGACATTGGTTACAGACTTAATTGCCTCATTTTCCTCTTCGAACTCAGGGCGCTCGATAATCTTTGGATAGCCTACGATGATACGGCTTGGGTAAAGGTTATCATAGAGTGCCTTGCTCTCACGAAGGAACTCTGGAGAGAAGAGAAGGTTGAACTTCTTCACGCCCTTCTTGGCATACTTTAAGTAGAGGCTGCGGGTGTAACCTACTGGGATGGTACTCTTGATGACCATCACTGCATCTGGGTTTACCTCCAAAACCAGGTCGATGACTTCTTCTACATGGGTTGTATCGAAGTAGTTCTTCACTGGGTCGTAGTTGGTTGGTGCTGCAATCACTACGAAGTCTGCATTCTTATAGGCTGACTTGCCGTCAAGGGTTGCCACGAGGTTCAATGGCTTTTCAGCCAAATACTTTTCGATGTAATCGTCCTGGATAGGAGAAATCTTGTTGTTGAGTTTCTCCACCTTCTCTGGGATTACATCTACTGCTGTTACATGATGGTGCTGAGACAATAGCGTTGCTATGCTCAGCCCGACGTAGCCGGTACCGGCTACTGCTATTTTTATATTCTTAAAATCATTCATAATGATATTTTGTTTTTATATTCTTTTTTTCTAAAATCATCCCGTCCTTCTTTACCATTAAAGAAGGTATTTTTCTACCTCTCCGTCTCTCCTGCAAGGAGAGCTCCACCTCTAACCAAGCCTTCCTCCTCAGAAGGAAGGATGTAACCGCCCTCCGGTGCTCAGAACCGCTACGCTCTAAGGTTGGCGGACCAAAGCGGTCTACGCCAAATTGTGCGGGATGGGACCGCCTTAAATGCGATGCTGGTTTGTCATTATCTAAAGATTGAGTTGACATTTTAAAATTAGTCTTCAGATTTATCACTTAATAAAGGAATATGTACTGGGGTATTTGGGTATCTTCCTATTTTTATCATTTTCACCAAATCGGCTTTTGATATGCCGAAAGAATCAGAAAGGTAATGCAAGTGAGGCCTGCTTCCTTGTACACCTGATTCCATCCCTTTCAAACCTTTATATGTTTGCAAAAAACAATGCCAATGACTACCATTATCGAAAATCCTCACAATCAGCACATCTGCTTGGTTTATAATTGTTCGCATTTGTCCCTCAGTAAGAGTAGTTTCACCAATATATTCTATGCTCCCATCATCTTTCATATGCATAAATGAAGGTAATTTCTCTTCTTTTACACTTTTAGGTTCACCTTGCCATGTATAATGACTAAACTTATATCCGCACTTTTCTGCAAAATCAAATATTGCAGCTAACTGTGCCTCTTTAAGCTGTACACCTTTCAACAAACGTATCTGATCTTTTTTGCTCAGTTCTTTTTGAAAGATGCTTTCAAAACAAGGATCGAACTTTTCACTTGAACAGGTCTCATACGTTTGTGTAGCCATCATTAAAGCAACAACATCTATAATTTCATCATCATAAGGAAAAGGGCAATTCTTGTCATTTTCAAGATATGCCTTCAATACGGGAACCATAGATGATGCGTGAAATTTTATCATTGTCTCACGAAATGACGCATTTTCGACATCTTCCATATGATTAGCAATCAATTGCTTGTTACCATCTTTGTATTTATATGTTGACATCTGCTTTTGGTTTAAAATTCATAGTCCATTTATTCAACATCTCCTTCCATTCGTCCTTTGCCTTATCTTCTTTTCTCATATCGATAGCTTCTTGAAGAATTTTGAGACTTTCCTTGTCACCCATATCATACAAGATGCAAGCTTTATTCCAAAGGAAAGAAGACTTATAATCTGTATCAGAGACCTTAGCTATAGCTTTATCAATATTTTCAATAGCTAGAGGATAATCTTGAAGGTTCTGATAGATTTTTGCCACATTTTGATAATAGAACTCGCTATCCTTATCATCAAAATTAGCAGAGAATTCTAAGGCTTGCTTCCATTCTTCTGCATCCATCAACAACTCTTGATAACGCTTACGCATGTAATCTTTGCTTCTCCCTTCTTCTTTTTCCTTCAAATTCAATAACTCAAAGTAATATTCTGCTTCTTTAAAAATCGTTTTAGCCTTATCTGATTTTTTATCAATCTCCAACTTGTATTCTACAGCTTTCAAGTTAGCACAGGCCCGAATATACACGTTATCAGAGCTGGCAGCAGGTAGTTTTTGTAACAATTCAAAGGTTCTGCGCATAAACTCAGGTTTGATGTAAGCAAAAGAATAGGCAAATGAACCTAAAGTCGGAACAGCCTGATTGTTGAAGTTTAATAATGAGTTCATGATTACATTTGAAAAGTTTTCAAAGTTACTCTCAATATACTTATCTTCTAAGTCTGAATAAGCTTTCTTTGACAAAAAAACAGAATAGCAAGCCAAGACAATTGTCAAAGGAACATCGTGCCCTTTGATATTATCATCCAATATAGTAGAAACATATTCCTTCGCCTTTGAAATGTCAGAAGGTTTCGAATTATGAGCGATTTTAGCAAGTTGCAACATGGTTGCGTATGCTTTAGGACAAATCATCAATGCATTTTCAAAATATGGTTTGGCATTCTCTCCCTCCCTTAACTTTACATAGAGTTTTCCTATATGATGCAACAACTCAAATTTTATGTTCTCATCTGTAGTCTTTTTCAATTCTGATTCCAAGTCCACAATTATATTCTTTGCTTTCTCGCTAAATTCTTCTCTTTTGGTTGCAGACAATTCGATTTCATTTTTGTCTGCTTGCAGAAGGCAATCATACAAAGAATTGGCTGGTTGCAAAGTTAACTCGTTTATCAGAGACAGATATTTTAATGGATCGCTAAAGGTATTTTCTGCTTGAAGACGAGAATACAAGATGACTTTCTTTTGTTCCTCTGTCGTATCAGCATTATGGTATACCTTATCTATAAAGGAAACATTATGATGAAACAAGGTGAAGAAAGGAATATCCTTCTGGTGATTTTTATTATCCAAATAACATGAAAGCTTGTCTGCGAGTTCCTTCAAATCTGGTATATGCGCAATACATTTTATGGCATCTAAGACCACTTGGTGTATTCTGAATGTATAAGCATCCTCCTGTTGCAAGACAGAATACCTACATAGATATTTTAGTCTAATCCGATCAACTATCACTCGCAAAAAGTCAGACGATATTACTTGGCAATCTATATAAGACAACAGATTCAGTTCGGCAGCATATTTATCATAGATTTTTCTGACTATTCGCTCAGACAATCTTTGATTATGTTCATCCTCAAGTTTTTGCAAAGCACCATCAGACAACAATTCACCAATAGAGAACAAGTCATCTTTCGCCGAGGCACAAATCATATTCACTGCCAAAGGATAACCTGCCACTAAAGTTACAAGTTTTTTCCTCTCAGTTTCAGATATACTAAGACCAAAACTGTCTATATACTTACAGATTAGTTCATCTTCCATGCAAGGAAGTTTATATGTAAGGGCATCACTAAGACTTTGCTTCAAGCTGGTTATTATACATTTTGACTCATGCTTGTTTGCCTTTTGAAAATCCTCATTAAGTTTAGCAACATTTTCGTTCAAGTTATCAACGATTACCAAACTCTTATAATTTTCTAATACAAATCTAAGATTGACCTCATAGCCAAATCTGCATAACTTAACGGAATCTAAAGATTTATATTCGCTTCCATTGATCCAAAATAAAGATTCAAAATTTTGACTAATATCCTTGGTTACTTGTTTAGCGAACTCTGACTTACCGATACCACTGACACCTACAATCTCTACTATAGATTGCGTCTCCAACAAAGCTTGAAAGGCTTTACTTTCCTTATCTCTTTGCACATAATAAAGCGAAGATTGCGGTATGCAATTACGTTTAGGAAAGATATCATAGAACTGGCTACTTTCAGTAAGATATTGCCAAACTTCATTGCATCTTGGTGCATTGACATTCTCATAGATTGTTTCAGCAATCTTTTCTACATCATAAATCTTGACTTCAAAAGAAGGACTTTCTGCATTTATCTTAGTGGCAAGACCAGTATGTTGCGCATCGCTAGCACGCTGATTAGAAAAGAGGTAAAGTACTTCACATAATGGATTATTCTTCTCGGTACCACGAATATCTCCCATTGGCTTCTCAAAATCTGCTTTTGAGAAATAATCTGTGTCCGTGCCACTTTGCCCAACAATCTTACAGTCTTCTGTCTTTATATCTACAGCATAAGACACAGGCTTGCCATTCAGATTGCATCCTTTATGCAGAATGTCATCGTCATTAAGAATCAAGCGTAAGAGAACCTGACAAAAATCCTCAAACTGAGTGCCATTGAAACTTGACATATCTCTGACTATAGCATTTTTGAATTGCTTTGCAAGCATTCTTGTTTCTTCCTTTGCCATAATTGCTTCAGTCTTTGTAAGCGGTCACTTTAGGTACGTTAAGCCATAAAATGAATGCTTTTTTATTATCTTTTAAGAAAAAATCATTTGAATTTATTCCCAAGCAGTAACAATATCCAGCTGCCATCTATGAGCGAGTAAGTCTACCAATTTGTTCTTTACAGAACCCACAAAGGTACTTGCTCTTGTACTCGGTTCGAAACTTACGAACCATTGAGGCATAGTACTTGCCTTCTTCGTTTATATTCATTTTGTCCCAAATTTAAAATTCGGGGCAAAGGTATATATTTTAATTAACGTACGCAAGACGGCCCTAAGTGACAGTTTACACATATCTATGAGTATCTTTCATTTCTATTTTTGTATTGCCTGTGACCTCAACTTATATCCAACAGTTCCCTCTATAATTTTTTCCTGTAGAGTCTTCATGTTCTCCTTCTTGGTAAAAGGAAGATCTAATTGTTTGCAAATGGTTTCTAAATCAGCCCTTTTCAAGTCATTAGTAGAAAAATAAGAAGAGGCTTCCTCACGTGATTGCATGGAGTTGAGAAAAGTGATGGCTTCTGAAACAACAATGGAGTTTTCAGACATTGGCTCATTTGGTTCTTTGGAAGAAGAAATTATATTTATTTCTATCTGTTTCTCACCATTCTCAATTTCTTTAACCATAGCTTGTGGCAATTTGTTTAAGAAAGCAAGAAAGTGCTCCATTTCAGAGATATAAAAATTCGTTCTACTCATATCACAACTTATTTAACAATTCATCTACTATTCCATTGATGCCATCTATTACGTTGATGCCAGAATTTCTTTTACTGATAACAACTGGTACTCCATATTGAGCAGCATCTGCAAAAAGTGTCTTATTCTCACGCAAGGTATCCTCAAATACATCAAATCCCAATTGCTTTGTTTGGGCGATGAAAGGGCGAAGGGCACTGATAGGCTTCTCTCCATAATACTGAACCATCGTAAATACGACACCCAGTATTTGAGGATTTATTGGCTCGTAATCATCCAAATCCGAGTCTTCAATAGAAACGTATTCATTATATTCCTTGACTAACTTATCCAAACTATTCTTCAGATAGTCGATACCCATTGTTGACAGATAGTCAGGCTTGGCAGGAATCAGAATATAGTCGCTTGCGACAATAGCATTCTTGGTAACGATATTGAAGTTTGGTGGACAATCTATCAAAATTATATCATAAGCATCATCTGGTAGCTGGTTTATGCCATCCAAAAGTCGATGATGTACTTTAATAAATTGTTCCTTAGCTTGGGTCATATTGGCACCGCCCAACTTGGTTGCAAGTTCCAAGTCAACGTTTATCAGCTCCAAGTGTGAAGATACCAAATCAAGTTTCCCTTTGTTTTTCAGAGAATCCTTAACCGTATGAGGTGTTATGATTAAATCCTCAAACTTTTCAGTTCTTACTTTTTTCGAATCGGAAAACCAATTCTTGATAGTGTGCTTATCTGCCACCTTTTCCTTCCATTCATCAGGTTTCAAGAATGAGAATGTCAGACTAGCCTGAGGGTCAAGGTCTATCATCAATACTTTGTACCCAAGCAGTGCTAAATCACCTGCAATGTTGGTGGTAAGGGTTGTTTTACCAACACCTCCCTTATAGTTTATTATTGAAATTATATCCATCGCTATTTTGTAATTTTATGTTATACATTTTATTTATTTTTCTTTTGAGAAGAATATTTATAAGTAAGCGTTTATCCAAGCAGCATAAACTGTTTGGTTAAATGGGAAACTTGTTTTGCTATTAAAAATAAGATAAAGCTAAGCTAACAAGCTTCAATTTATGAGATAAGAGAGCAACCAACGACCCTATATGATTAGGCTATACTGCTCATACTCTCATTATCTTGGCAGAAGTGAACACTGTGTCCCAGGATTGGGGCAACCTTTTTTTCAAACTCTCGCTCGCTGAAACTCTCGAAGAAGTAGCCACGAGCATCACGGAAGAGGCGTGGCTCTATAATGAGTACGCCTTCTATTTCTGTTTTTACTATATTCATTGTTTTATCTTTTGTTCTTAAAAATAAGAATTTCTAAAATCATCCCGTCCTTCTTTGTTGATAAAGTGAGCTGCACTCGGCAATTTGAAAGCGAGCTTTCATTGCACTCATTGGCATCGCTTTTTCCCATTAAAGAAGGCTCCACCTTTCTCACCAAGCCTCTCTTCCCTCAGGGACGAGAGGATGTAACCGCCCTCTGGTGCTCGGAACCGCTACGCTATAAGGTTGGCGGACCATCAAAGGTCTCGCCATATTGTGCGGGATGGGACCGCCTGAAAAGTAATGGAGTCCTAACATTTGCTACAAAATTATGACTGATTGACATGCATTGCCTTATCTGTCAGCAAAGCCATATAGTTTTCCAAAGTAAACCGCCTATAGAACTTGACAAATCCCATATACAATAAATTAGCAACGATGAGTATGACAACCAAAATGATTATACATTTCCAATTAATCACACATTTTTCAATTCCCAACGCCCTTACAATATGATACGAATATTGTATTTGATCTATCAGCAGATAATCAAATAATAAGCAAGCTATCAATGCCATAGCTCTCAAGAAACCATACATTGCAACATAATTATCAACCTTACGCTGACAAGACTCTATGTTCAAATAAACATAATGCATCACTATTCTATGATAATCAGCATTGGAATTCACATCAGGTTGCTGCAAAGACAAGATTTCTGACAGTTTATTTAATTTTTGCAATATACTATTACGCACATATTCATCAAGGGGACGAACAATAAAAGTTATTAACGAGAATTTAATGCCAAAAACAAACATTACTAATGTTACTGGTAATAATACTAACATAACAAAAATTCTCCAAACGATACTTCCAAAAGTATGTTCTGAAAAGTACCTTGAAAATACATTACAGTAATTAATGGAATCTTCATGCAATAAATAATGAGAAGGATAACCAAATAGATGATTTGTAAAATACTCAACTGTAGAAGATGACAAATATGCAACTATATGCCCGACAACATATGAAGCCACAATTACGAATACCGTAGACTCCCACCAATCATATTCCTTTCCTTTTTTAAGCAGATCTTGATATTTAGAAAAATCAAAATACTCCTGTAAGGGGACAGATGTTACATGACAAACAAAAAATACTGTTACCAAAAATATCAGACCGGGAAACAAATACCCAAGAAAATCATAAATTGAAAATGGATTCTTATTCATATTTAAATCTGATTATCGCGAGAAAGGTCTTGTTGTACAGAAGCAAATTGTATTTGCTCCTTCAAATCATTAATTAGCAATTCATAATTTTGTATTGGAATATCCAAATCTTCATGACATTTCTTCATGAATTTTGATAAACTAAAAGAATAGTACCTTTTGCCCGTTTTACTCATAAACTCATTAATCATCTCTTGTCGAGGAACAACTTCTTCGTCCTTGACAACATAATACCAATCAATCTTAATCTTTCCTGAGACCAGTATTATGTCTTTATGCTTGGTTCCTGCATATGCCAAGATTTGTTTCCAAATTATCAAATCATGATATTTTATCCGACTATCGCTTATCTCACAAGGCATATATCCTGGTGGTACAAGTTTTGAAAAACGCTGATCTCCTTCTTTATATATATTTTCTAATTCTGCTTCTGTATATGAGATACCAATCTTATCATGAAAAAGCATTCCCAAATCAGCCTTAACAGTACTAGTCTTTAATTGATTTATCAAAACTTCCTTTTGACTAGAACAAAATTCATTCAATTCTAAGACTAGAGCTTCTAGCCTTGTCTTTTTATCAGTAGGAAGAAAAGGATAACTTTTCGAATTAGATATTATATCCTTACAGGATTTCAAATATGAAAGCGCGCTATTAACATTGTTAATCTGGTTCATAATTTCAGTATTCATCTGCTTATGATAGAGCCACGCCACATCATAAGGTATCCATAAACGCTTTGATATCTTATCATCTTTCAAAACTTTCAGAACCGTCTTTGCTTGATTTTCCTCTATTCTAAACAGGTCAAGTAAAGCATTCACATCGAAAACGATTATTGCATCGGAAAGAAATGCTTTCATTTGATCATTTGACAAAGGATAATAGCCAGGAAAACTATCTTTCATATCTATTCACTTTTTAAGATTTTCTATAACCCATGTGTTATCTGCCAACAAACGAGTCCATGCCGCTGATCTTCCACACAGAATAACTATAAGCCGATCGTTAGAATCAATATAGTTTCTCAGAAAGTCTCTAATCTCAACAGCTGTCTTACTAGTAACAACAGCCCATGTTGATTCAGTTAACTTTCCCCAGTTTGGAAAAGATCTCAATGCCTGATATAGCGTTTCATAATCACGACCTGGTTGACACAGGTCATAGGATATTATATAGCAATGTTGTTCCATTTCTTTTATATTTATCATCAGAGATGTATGCTTGACGATAAAAATCCAATGAGTTATGAATAAACTCATCAATTCTTGCTTCGTTAAACACATACATCACAATTTTACTTGCAGAGTATGTTGTTGAATCATTCTGTAAAGAATGAGAGAATATCGAACATCATTATTTTTCCTTATCGAAATATAATTTATAGAAATTTTGACCTCTGTCATCATCATAACCTCTTTCTATGAAAGTTCCTGTTTTCATCAAATATAGCTCTACTGTATCGTCTAGCTTTATCTTACGAATCTTTTTGCTAACATTTAATGCTTTTTTATCTATAGCAATTTTTTCTGTAAACTTGATACCTTCACGCTCCTCGTATATCTTTCGATATTCCTCAAACATATCCAAAATTTCTTGGCTCTGAAATACTTCAGATTCCAAATTCGTTATATTTACTGTATCTGATTTAGAAACGACATCAGCATACTTGTTTACAATGTCTATTTGTTCCGACTTTGAGACCTTTGAATTCTTGGTCAGTTTATCCTTTACAAATCCCTCCATTAAATTCATCAATGTCTTAGACTGACTATATGGAGTCGTTCTGGTTTCCATACCTAAGAAATCCTGACGCCAAAATTTGGAGTCTTTGCTTTTGTCTATGATAAGTCCAATAGGCATATTGTCTGTAAACACAACCATGCAAGCTTTATCAATCTTTTGCGGGGTATAGCCAGTTTTTACAGATATATTGAGATTTCCTTGTGAGTCAATGTATGTTTCTATAAATTCTTTTTTAGTTTCTATCTTGAAAACACCAACGGCATCACAATATGTATCACCAACTATTATATCAGCAACTTTTATAATAAATATATCGCCATCTTTTATCGTTGGTGCAGTTGAAACACTGTCCAAATGTTTAAATAACGATATTGAACTTTCAACAAAATCGACACCATGATAAATGTCAACAACGGTATTGTAAACAACATTGTATTTTAAATCTATAGTATGAACAAAAGTATACTCATTCTTCTCTTTGGAAAATGGTTTTATAAAGAAATCCTTCAGAGAATCTTGCTCTAATTTACTCATATTCATTTCTTGACGATTAACTATACAATTTTGTCTATCAAAACTAAAATGGTGACAAATCATTTTGTCTATATATGCTTCCTTGAAATCCATTTTTATATTTTTTTCTTTAAAATCAATACTTGTAGTAAACTTGTTATCATATATACTGTATAGAAAAACACATTTACAATTAACAGTATAACTACTAGCCTATAAACAAAAAGCAATACGATATGTCCACCCAACAATAAAGACTCACAGTCTACATCTTTTATTTTGTGAACAAATCCGTACTCAGAAATATCCAGAGAAAAGAAATCTTTCCAAAAGATATTCGGAATGAGCAATAGCAACGTTATCGTTGCAAAAAGAATATTAAATCCTATTGAATAAAAAAAGCGTATCACATAATTGTGTTCCTGCTTCAATCTTATAATATCTACTGAGGAAGGTCTTTTATTCACAGGCATTCTATTTTTAGCATCTTTTGTAGGGAGCTTCGTCAAATTTAACTTATCATAAATGAGAGTTAAAGCTGTAACAAAAAATCCTATAAAGATAGCAAATATATCCTTTATATAATCTATGAAGTTGTCACTTATTCCTTGAGGCAGACTTAATACTACCATTAGTGACAACCCTAAAAACAGCCAATAGAACCCCCAAATTGACCTCGTAGAAAATTTTTGGTTATTGACATCTCTTGTAATGACATGATGACCATTTTTTAGAAATATCATCATTGCTTTAAGCCATTCCTTCAACATACAAATCAGGCCTCAACTCTTTTATAATAACAGATTCAAACAAACCTTTGCAATAAGTATCTAAAGCAACAAGATTAACTGTACCATCTTCATTGATTGCAACCTTACCATCAAGATATACAACAGGAGTAAGTTCTGAATCTCTCAGATTCCAATCAAAAGTCTTCCGTGATTTGGTGTTTTTATTTTCTGTTTTGACAGTACATTTATCGAATTCCTCTAATTGCTTTTTGTAATTTTCAGCCCCGAAGAAACGCTGTTTGATGTAATTTCTTATGCTTTCCATTACATCCAAGCCTTTATCTCCTTCACCTTTTGGAGTTATGTTTATTTTGACTTCATAATCGCCCATTACATTTTTAATAGGATCATCATCCTCGATTTGATTGTCTACGTATGTTGTCTGAAAAGACATACTTTTCACTACTGCGCCTTGTCTATATTCATCTTGAAAGTTCTTTGGAGCAAAAATTCTCATTGTCGGCTTTTGATAATCACCTATACTGAACAACTTGGCAATATAATTTCTTGCAAAATTTGAAATTGATTCTTCCGCGCTATCAGTATGTATCATCATAAAGCCTTCATTATGGTCAACAGGAAGGTACAAGAAAATATAGTAATACTGCAATACTGGCTGATCTGCCGTCAAGTTATTGGTCTCGTCTTTCTTGCTTAATTTTGTCACGATTCGGTTTTTTCCGTATGTACCTCCATTAACAACCCCTGCAATGATATTTTTTGCAAGATCAGGCTTCGGACGTTCATCCCAATGTTTATTGATAATGCGCCTTCCTTTGTTACTAATCAAGGTCATGACTTTCTTTATAGAATCGTTTTTGGCAAAATCATTTTTCAACTCATTCATAAAATATTCAAACAACTTGCCAAATATTTTTGAATCAGAATCTCTGTTCGTACATTTGCCAGATTCCAACATGAATTCTCTAAAAGTCTTGTTTGCACCAGACTTATGTTTCAACTTGAAACGGAAAAAATCTAATTTCGGATTTGCCATAATACAATATATTAATTGTAAATCACCGTTAGAACGTAACTACTGATTTTCAGTAGTTAGCACATCCAACATTTTTCAAAAAAACATATTATTAATTGGTATTGCCAAAGCTACCTATTAGGCAGCCTTGACATTCACCTTTTTGTTCGAGTTATAATTACATGGGATTAGGGACATGAAGTCTTGCTCCCCCTCCATCAGTCGGGTGAGTATATCTTCTATATAATCGCCAAAATTAATGTCATTCAACTTGCAGCTCTCAAAAAGTGAGAACATAAAAGCTATGTTTTCCGCACCTAAATGGCTACCGGTATGCATCCAGTTTCGCCTACCCATAGCCAAGTGGCGGAACATTCCGACTGCATCCATGATTTCAACCTGACGCAGATTCATTCGAGAATTTTCCTCTCGAATCGCCTTTTCATCAGATGAACCTTGCTGCAATGATACTTGAAACTCTGCAACACGAGATTGCATACGCTTCAGTTCTGCATGCATGGATGGTATCAAACTCTTAATATCAGTATTCATAATATGAAAGATAATATATTATACAGATACCGCCATACGGGCTAACTATAAACATCGGAGCGGAAGCGGATTTCATTAAGATTTTTGTCCTCAACTCTCAC
>ERZ791760.157-NODE-157-length-40581-cov-167.278093_pt1 | contig 40581 bp, 48 predicted proteins | sample MGYA00509950_ERZ791760 | MGnify/ENA primary metagenome ERZ791760 (study PRJEB30046, sample SAMN00792002) | human gut metagenome | study: EMG produced TPA metagenomics assembly of the A metagenome-wide association study of gut microbiota in type 2... | reverse complement strand
GACAGATCAGTAGCCAGGAAACGCTAAACAATATCTTCAAGCACTTTTGCATCGGGAAATAAGTCGTGATAAACAACGATTAATATCGACAACAAATGATAGTTAAGGTGCTCAAAATGAGCACCTTTCTTTTTAGCCTTACTATTGGTTATAATCAATGGTAAGGCTTTTTTAGCACCTTTTTGTACCGCTCTTGTACCTCCACTTTTCAAAAGTAATAATTTGAGACTCCATTTTTGGCAAATGAGTGCAAGATTGCCGAGAGTTTTGGACAATGATGGACGATGATATAAGACTATTGAAAATAAACGGAGTAATGACAGACGACTTTTTCTACAATAAATTAAGTAAAAAAGTATAAAAAGCGTACAAATGACAGCAAGCAAAGAAAGAATTCTAAAAATTTGCGAGTATTGTGGGAAGAGCTTCTATGCATCAAAATCTACAACTCGTTATTGCTCCAAGCAATGCAACAGTTATGCCTATAAGGCAGCAAAACGTGAGGAGAAAGTAAAGATGGCTGAGACAATGAGCCACCGAAAAGCTTCCGAGAAATCCATGTCTGAAATCCTCGTGAAAGAATACCTCACTATTCAAGAGGTCGCTATACTTTTGGGACTAAGCAGACAGACCATATATAATATGGTGTATAGTGGTAAGTTGCGAGCATCCAAGATTACTTCTCGTCTATCTTTAATCAGAAAGCGAGATATAGATTATCTTGTTGATAGTTTGCCATACACTACAAAAAAAAGTGCTTCAAAAGAAGCAGTTCATGCAAACCGAGAGCTACCTGTTCCAGAATATTACTCTGCCAAGGAAATTGCAGAAGTCCACAACACTTACGAGACCGCCATCTATGAGATAGTCAAGAAAGTCAAGATTTCAAGAATATCCATACAAGGAAGAGTATATTGGAACAAGAAAGAGGTGGATGATTATTTTGCACACCTGTCTCCAGATCCAACCATCAGTGAATGGATGACTGTTATGGACATTCAACAGAAATATTGTATGACGAAAACAGCCGTATATAGTTTCGTTAGTCACAATGCTATTCCAAGAAAAATGGAAGGTAACAATGTTCTGTATTCCAAGCGTCATGTACAATTGGCAAAAGGTGAATCCGTAGAAGACCAACTTTATTATACAATACCGGAGGCCATGAAGTTGTATGGATTAAGTCAGGACCAGATTTATAAGCGTATCAAGAAATACGCTATTGAAAAGGTGAAGATTGGCAAGTATATCAAGATTTCCAAGCGAGATTTAGAGAAAGCAATCGGCAAGCCTAAGGTTATTTAGCGGTTATCAAAAGGTTAAGTTGTACCCCATTACGTAACTCTATTATTTTGCAATCGATTTCAAAGATCTCTTAATACGGGATCATATATGAAACATAAGTATCACATTATAAAAAGTAAACATCATGGTAAATACATGTACAAGAGTTTCTCTTCGCCAAAGAGCGATTAAAAACGACCGTATTTCTCTTTATTTGGATTTCTATCCACCAGTACGCAACCCTGAGACTATGCAAATGAGTCGCAGGGAATATTTAGGTATCTATATCTATGCTCATCCAAAGAATGAGATGGAACGTGAGTTTAATACAGATATGCTCAACAAAGCAGAGGCCATCCGTTGTATCAGAACCCAATCACTCATCAACGAAGAATTTGGTTTTTTGGACAAAACACGACAGAAAGCTGATTTTTTGGCATACTTTGAGAAGATGACACATAAGAAAGATGACAAGTGGACATGTGTCTACAAGCATTTCTTCAAATTTGTTCAAGGTCATTGTACATTTGGGGATGTGACAGTGGAACTTTGCAAAAAGTTCAGAGAGTATCTTCTGAATGCAAATCAGTTGAATCGAACAAAACAAAAGGTATCTCTCAACTCTGCAGCAGGTTACTACTCTACTTTCCGTGGTCTCTTAAAAATCGCCTATCGTGACAAGTGGCTGCGTGAGAACATCAATGACTATCTGGACAAGATTGAGCCACAAGATGTAAAGAAGGAGTTTCTTACCCTCGATGAAGTAAAGCAGTTGGCAGCTACTCCTTGCGATATACCTGTACTGAAGTCAGCCTCCCTCTTTGCTTGCCTCACAGGATTGCGAATCAGCGACATCTTAAAATTGCGTTGGGAAGACTTCGAGATAGCTCCCGACCAAGGCTATTGCTTGCGTATTCGTACCCAGAAGACTCAGACCGAGGCAACCTTGCCTATCAGCAACGAGGCATACGAACTATGTGGTGAACCAAGCACGGGTATCGTGTTCAAGGGATTGAAGCGCAGCATGATTAACCATCCCCTTAAAGCATGGTTGAAGAAGGCAGGAATCACCAAGCCATTTTCATTCCATTGCTTCCGGCACTCGTATGCAACAATCCAAATCGCCTTAGGCACAGATATTTACACGGTTTCAAAAATGCTTACCCATAAGAATGTAAGCACAACACAGATATATGCCGACCTCGTGAACGCAAAGAAAAGAGAGACAGCAAATAAGATTTCTCTTAAATAAATCCATTGCATTCATTTTCATGGTGCCCGATATTGAAAAAATGTTCAATATCGGGCTTTTTAGTTAAAGGCTCCTAAAAGTTTTACGTGAGTCACGCGTGACTCACGTGTCTGTTTCTGCAGTTTTTCCTATTTTTGCGCCACAAATGATTAATAATACGCAATATGAAACAGTTTAAAAAAGAATTTTTGACACAGCATTTATTGGTTTTGTGTGCAATGTCTATCATTGGTGCACTTGTTCGCAACGAAGCTATGCAATATGGTGTAGACACCTTTAGCTGCAACTTGACGTTCGTTATCTCAACCACCATACTGATGGTTGTTTATCTCCATGCATTAGATAGTATCGTACGATTGCTTGCCCCATGGTTTAAGCATATCTTTTGTAATACAGTAAACAATACAGAAAGAAAGCGTCTGTCTTCTATTGTCATCAATGAAACAAATACATATGACGAGGGGGAAGAGCTAAACCTGGAAGATGTAACTTTCGTCTATGCAGATGAAGCCTCTTCTTGTATTACAAGCTATGAACAGTTGAGACAGGAAGCATTGGAAGACAAAGCCAAGAAGGAAAAGGTCTTGTTAAACTCAGCTATCGATTATACCAGAAGAACTTTTGCTGCCTACATGAAAGAGGAGCATTTGAACCAACTTTGTGACAACATCGCTATTTTCCAGTGTTGTGCCTCTACACACATGAGACATCATTCATTGATTGTTGACAAGGCTATTCGTACTATAGACTTAATGCATTATGCTTGGAATATAGGAAATCTCTTCAAGAAGAAAGGCATTGATACAGCAACCTTTATAAAACAAGTTTTTGCTGATGCGCTGGTTGATGTGGAAATATCCACTATTATAAGGAAGTTAAGAATGGAAGGTACCTGCATCATTGAATTACTACCAAGCTTAGATGTTCAAGGCGGAATCAAGACAAATTATTGTTGCTGATAAGCATTGAGCGGTTATTCAGAGGTTATATCTCAGTGATATTTATCCCCATTACATAACTCATTTACTTTGTACCCGAATAATAAAAAATGAACAGATATGATAAATGAAAGTATCACCTTTGATAAGTTACCACAAGCGGTTTCTTATTTAACAGAACAAGTTATCGAGTTGAAGCAAATGGTATCAGCACTTCAACCTACATCATCAGCAAATAACCATATATTGGTTGAGATTGATGAGGCTGCTATTATTATAATGAAGTCGAAGCCAACCATTTATCGATTGGTTAACCAAGGCATTCTGCCATCCTATAAAAAAGGTAAGAAGCTATACTTCTATAAGGATGAGCTGCTTGCATGGATTGAGAATGGTCGAAAAGCTACCAAGGAGCAGAACCATTCTGAAATGCTAAAAGCCATGCAAGGAGGAATGAAGCGCAAACCCAAGTCAATGTATAATTTTTAACTCTATGCCAAATGACAGCTTTAAATAACAATAAGGAAACTTCCATCAATCCAATGATTATCATGGATAAGGCTATTGATATGAGTACTCGCCTATCAGGAAGTCAGTTTCCCGTAAGCATCTTTCCTGCCAAGATTCAGAGAATCATCAAGGAGGTACACGAATGCCACAGTTTTCCTACCGACTATATATCAGCAGCCATACTAACTGCATTGGCTGTTGGTATCGGCAACACGCACTTGGCACAGATGAAACGAGGTTGGCTTGAAAGTCCTATCTTATACATGGCTCTTATCGGAAGACCAGGAGCCAACAAGAGCCACCCACTTAGCTTCGCTATGAAGCCATTCCTCGATTACGACTATGAGCAAAACAAGTTGTTCGAGGAGCAATACAGTAAGTTTGAGGAAAAGATGTGCATGTCTCGCAAGGAACGCATTGAAAATGGAGAGGATGGATTTCCGCAAGAACCTGTACGCAAACGTTTCTTGGTCTCTGATGTAACACCAGAAGGCTTGAGCTATATTCATGCGCAGAACAAGAGGGGTTTATGCCTATGGACAGACGAGTTGTCTGCATGGTTCAAGAACTTCAACCGCTATAACAATGGTTCAGAGGAACAGTTCTGGCTATCTGTCTTTAGCGCCAAGACAACTATATCAGACAGAAGAAGTTCCAAGAGTTCCATTTTCATTAAACGCCCCTATATCTCAGTAATCGGAACCATCCAAAAGAAGATACTTAGTGAGTTGGCGAAAGGCGAACGCTCCAGCAACGGCTTCATCGATCGCATTTTGTTCGTCATGCCTAACCTTCAGCAGAAAGCGAGATGGAGTGACCGAGAGTTGCCCGATAATATAGAGCGAGATTGGCAAGCCATCATTCAACACCTTATTGATATGGAGTGTCCAATAAATGAGCAACAGGAAATCGAGCCTCATGTTTTATCATTCACAGAAGAAGCTAAGGCAAGGCTCTATGAATGGCAGCATCATTTCTCCGAGCAATGCGACAATGAAACAAATGATACCATTGTCAGCATCTATTGCAAGTTGGAGATATACATCATCCGTTTCTGTCTGATTATTCAATTGGCACGATGGACGTGTGGAGAATGTGATAAGGAAGCCATCGACCTGCTGAGTGTAGAGCGAGCCATCCGATTGACAGAGTATTTCAAGAACTCTGCCATATCAGTGCAAAATATCCTCAACGAGAATATGCTTACAGCTCAACAACAAGCAATCATCAACCATCTTCCTGCAACATTCACCACGGCGCAAGCTCATGATGTCGCCAAAGAGAACGACATGAAGTCAAGGACATTGGAAAGATTTCTGAATGATAACATCGGAGTTCTATTTCGCAAAGAGAAGCATGGGGAATATTCAAAGATTAACTCGTGACGGTATTGTCGGAATTGTCGCTTTTGGCGGTTTTAATACCAAAAGCGACAAAACCGCCACATAAAAAAAGAAATGAAATGAGTACACATAGATTCATATTAGAGCCATACAAAGGTATCGCTACCCGACATACATGTCCAGAATGTCATAAGAAACGTAGCTTCGCCCGATATATTGACACAGAAGGGAAGATTGAGTTTCCTCCTTACGTGGGTCGCTGCAACCATGAGCAAAGTTGTGGTTATCACTTCACTCCCAAGGATTTTTTTGAGAAGAATCCCGAAAAGAATGAGACATTCACAAAGGATGATACTATTTCATATAAGAAGAGAGAAATGCCGAAGCCATTACCCACTTCTTATATAGACGAGAACATCATGCGAAGTTCTCAGAAATGTTATGAGGCGAACAACCTTTTCTTGTTTCTATCTTCTCAATTCGGTGAAACAGCTACTCTTTCTTTGATGGAGAAATATCATGTCGGAACTTCCAAACACTGGACTGGTGCCACGGTATTTTGGCAAGTTGACAATCAAGGCAAGGTGAGAACTGGTAAGGTAATGCTCTATTATCCCGAGACTGGTAAGCGAGTAAAAGAACCATACAACCATATTTCATGGGTACACTCGCTTATCCCCCACAAGGATTTCAATCTCTGTCAATGCTTCTTTGGCGAACATCTTATCAATAAAGACAAGACCAAGCATATAGCATTGGTTGAAAGTGAGAAGACAGCCTTGATAGCCTCCTACTATCTTCCTCAATTCTTATGGATAGCAAGTGGTGGTAAGAATGGTTGCTTTAACACGAAGTCGCTATCTGTTCTGAAAAACAGAGATGTGGTCTTATTCCCTGATTTGGGAGCGACAACAGTTTGGCAAGATAAGCTGCCAATGATGCAAGTTCTCGGCATCCGTGCAACGCTTTTCGACTTCTTAGAGCATCAAGCCTGCGAAGAAGATAAAGCTAAAGGCTTGGACATTGCTGATTATTTGCTCAAAATCAAGCCTGCAGAAGCAAAACTTCAAGTCCTCATCAAACAGAATCCTGCCATTAGGAAGTTGATAGATGTCTTCAAACTCGAAATTGTTGACGAGCCTCAACCACGTTTCCGCACTTCTAAAAGGCAACGTGGTTTCAGACTCTGAGATGATTTGAAAAATCGAGGTGTCTGACGATAGCAAGTTATGTTTTGAGTTACTCAAAACCTTTCGAGTTACTCTCGAAAGCACTTGCCTATCGGTAGATACCTCTCCAAAGTCGAGTATCTGAATCAACCTATCGGTAAGCAGAGAATTGCATATATGATGACTTACTGTCGTATAGATTCATTGATTTACTGTCGTATATATATGCATGTCATATGATAAAACGTTTTACATGGAATGAGTAGAAAAAGCCAATTTTTTCTTTCTACTATATATGTCATCGATTAATGATTCCTATTCTTGCGACAACTCCCAAGGCATACACCTACTATATGAAGATAAAGGCATTTGCTTGCCATCATACTCTTGTACGATTTGTTTGCGAAATAAAAGTCCAGAGTCATGTTCTTCCCACTTTATGCCCGTCACATAAGCCTTACCTTCTATCATTTTGATACCTATTGTATAATAAATCTTGTACCCATTACCATCACCATATGAAAGAATGAAGTCACTGCGTTCTACAAAATCCGTAGTTTTGTCTTTCCATGGTTTAACCAGCATTTCATATGGTAACCACCCTCCAGTAGGCTCTCCATTGCCTATCACATTATCATAAACCTCCTGTTTATTTTTATACTCAACAAGCAAGAGACGATCAGAGCAAATCGGAGGTATAGGAGCATCTTTCCAACTATCAAAATTAGGAGACAAAATTGCCACCCTAAAATCTTTAGCGAGCTTTAAGCTATCAACTACATCATAATTGGTTGAGATAGCAACTCCATGCCATTTATTAAATCCATCAATACATTGAGGACTATCCTTTATCCATAATGTGTCATTACAAAATACCATGGGAAGTTTGCGTTTGCCAATGGCAGAGATTTTCATTTTTCCACCCTGTTTGGTAAGTGTATATGGTCTTTGAATATGTAGGGAATCTGTTTGCAGATGCACTATATAAACATTCTTGTCATATTTCATCTTTTCCACATACAAAGAACCAAATACACTATCATTCAGGGTATCTATATCGCACCCATATATATCAAAATTCATCCTATTAACGTCAGCAACAATATCATCACAGCAGAAGTTTTTGAGGAATGATACAAAATCGTCTTGCAAAGCTTGACAGTAGGCTTTGCCTTTAGAATCATCGACATTAACTCTTTGAGCATAATAGTCATTACAGCCAACATAAAACTTCCTGAAAAATTCCGCTATGCTGTCATTCTCAGAGGTTTCTGTGCATTGGACTTTTTGATTGCAACCACAAAGGGGCAAAATGACCACCAATAATAAAATTATCTTTTTTACCATATTTTCCACCAAATAATGATTATACACAAATAAATTTCGTGCCATTAAAAGGCACATAAAGTCAAAAATAGATATGTTGCATTTCCAATTGATGGTATTCCAAGAGGAAGAGACGCTGAAACACTTCGGCATTGTTCTGTAGAAAGTGACGCATTGAAGTGAAAGCTCGCATTATTCGAATATTCACCTCAATCGCAGTGTCAGAACGTAAAACACTACTAAGCATAGCGACTCCGTTTTCAGTAAATACGTAAGGCATGTATTTCAAATGTTGTCCGCGTCCTTCGTTTAAGGTCGCAATTTGCGACCTTAAACATTCGTCCTTGGTCAATTGAAACATGAAATCTTCTGGAAATCGTTTAATATTACGTTTTACTTGCTCATTAAGACGCTTTGTTTCAACGCCATAAAGTGTGGCAAGGTCACGGTCAAGCATAACTTGTTGTCCTCTAATGATTTTTATTAGAGGCTCTATATTGTCAACACCAACCAACTGGTCACTTTCTGTGGTCAGTTCGCTGCTCTCCTTTTTTTCTATTTTATCTGTCATATTTATATTCATTTTTTTTAAATCACAAATTGTGACTTTGAACATTACCATATTTAACAGCATTCAAAGGTAGTGCTTTTAGCCTTTAAGCCACTATTGCACAACCCCTTTCTTTGAAAAGAACGTAAAATTAATAGTTTTATTGCTGCGATTGTAGTTTTATTAACATAAAGCTCTAAAGCAGCCAAAGGAGGGCAAGAGCAAGGAAGCAGTGGAGACCAACAAGGCCATCGAGCAGTTGTTGCTTTCCATCCGAAAGGCTTTCGATGTGCTTGTGGAAAAGAGAACGGACTTACCTATTCCTACCATTCGGGACGACACTCGTTCGCCAGCCTCATTACGCTGGAGGCTGGTGTGCCGATGGAGACCATCTGCAAGATGCTCGGTCACAAGGATGTGAAGATGACGCAGCGGTATGCGAGAGTGACCCAAAAGAAAGCGCATCCTTCGTTTCGACAAGATTAAGACCAACGGCATTCGCATCGTATTCGATAGCGCAAGGGCTTGTCCTTGCATCAACAATGTTGGCGTTGTCATTTAAATTTTATTTTACACTCTCATCGTATCGATAAAAAGTTCATCCAAATTCAATATCACTATAAAAACAACCTCCTGTTATAATGTCATATCCAATTACTTTCTCTTTTTCAAAAGCATTTATAACTCTTTCTGAGAAAAAGACATCAGAACCTTGTGGATATAACAAATCAAATCCCTTATATTTTGCTTCGAGTGTTATCTTTTGAGGAAAATATATTTCTTCGTCATCATAAAACTCTTGTCGATTTTGAAATATTTTCTCATATTCGTTGAACATATCTACAAATTTACACTTAGGATATACAAAATCTGTATCTCTAATAATTGGTACAAATAACAGGTAAAAATGTTTATCTATACCTTTGATTTTTATTTGCTTTAAGATGTATTCAGACTCCTTTATATGTAAATTCTCAAATATATCCTTTATTTTTTCACTTACAACAGCCTTAAGACTCAGACAAGCTGGTGTGAAATCCATGAAATCAACATAGTCTTTTCTTTTGATTATATGACCTGCTATTTCATTTGGCATATTAATATACAAATCTTTTTTATTCTTAAAATACATCAGAATATTACGATTTTTTTTCTGTTATATAGTTTAGAAAAGACTTAGAATCTAATTCTATAGTATGAGGCATTTCAAACTTACCTCTTATCTTTTTATCTAATGTAAATGTTATTTGGTAATACATATTTTATCTTTATTCTATAAATGAGGGTGTATCATAAGTCTAAGTTTGATATTTTCAACTTACAATTTGTTACAAAATATCTCTTATAAAGGATACTTACAATCTATAAGTTTCTAAAAGAGCATTTATTGTTTTTATAATATTCTATAATTTGAATTGCCTTTTTTATTGGACAGTAGTGAATTATGATAAATCGAGTTACTTCATTAAAATTGATTTATTATTGCTGCCATAGCCGATAATCTTGACATCTACTTTTGAATGGATTAAAGTTGGTGAACCTTGTATCTTGTATTGGAAGTAGATTGTATCTATTTTCTCTGTTGTGGCTATTTTGAGAGTTTTAACTTGATTGAATGTTTCCATTGTTGTCTTTTTGAATTTTTTATTGTCGCAAATAACCACTCTTTTTTTTACAATATATCCTCGTTTGTCTGTCTTGTATTCAATAGCAACGTATGCCTCCAAATTATTTTTTTGAAACTCAATAGGATATTTACATTTTCTTTTCAATTCGTTTATAAACAACTCTTTATTTCTATAGTCAGGATTACCTGTGCTTACTTGGCATACATCAAATAGTTGCGGAGATGTTCCCACAAGAGACACATTAGTATTGGAGTTGCATGAACCAAATACTACCAAAACTGTCAATAATATAATACCCACTAATTCTTTCATCTTTATTCTATATGATTTTATCCATGACTCCACTTTAAAAGTGGATTAAATTTGAATTAAACATATGCCTTGGAAAGCCTTTATGCAATCCTCGGCGTTAACTAACTCTGACAACCAGTTGGCGAACGAGTTGTTTATGCAACGTGAAAATGCCTCCTGTAGCCCAAATATAGCCCCAAAGTGGGGCGATTCGCTCTTTGAACTATTTTGTTGCCATCTTGGAGAAACCAAAACACTTTTTGCCTAAGTCCTTAATGGATGCACCTATGTGATATACACAGTTCGCTGCTCTCCTTTTTTTCTATTTTATCTATCATATTTATATTCATTTTTCAAAAATCACAAATTGTGACTTTGAACATTACCATATTTAACAGCATTCAAAGGTAGTGCTTTTAGCCTTTAAGTCACTATTGCACAACCCCTTTTTGAAAAGAACGTAAAATCAATAGTATTATTGCGGTGATTGCATTTTTAGTAATCGCTTAACTCGTTGCACCATACTCACGCCCCTTCCACTTAACTTTTGCCACATCCCGAATGGAATACCCCTTGCGGAGCAAACTAATAACTTCCCTATATTCGGCTTTCATCTGTTCTGCCGTTTTTACAGAGCCTACCTTGCCTACTGCCACCATTCAAAAGTGTAGAACAAAGTAAGCTCCGTCATGCCTGTCTCTCCAAGAAGAATTGTTCATTCTACTAATCGCTCAACATCATACACTTTGGGGTAATATCGGTGTAATCGAAAGTTAAATACGTTAAATTATTACCTTTTCGTATCTAAACAGAATCCACACAGTCACTTTTCTACCATTTAGGACGTATAGTATTGATAATCAACTGATAGCAGATTTTGTCATCGCATTTATTACATCTTATATATTCTGCGGCATATGAGAAATGATGTAGATTCAATTATAATAGAAGAACTTGCCCATTATTGTTTTTCCAGCCATTTTTTAACACACCTTATAGCTCTGATTTGTTCGCTTTCGCTAAACTTAGAATCGTCATTCGTTTCATTTCCTTGCAGAACAGCTTCATAAAGAACAAGAAAATAAAAATCGGAAGAGTTTATCATTCGTTCCATAATTAGTGGAACTATTTGTTTTCCCATTGATTTGAGAGGAATGAACTCAGGCAATTTTGCATATTAATATGTGCTTGCACTATATCGCGTCTTAGGATTATGGTCTATTGCAAAATTCCATTTATCCACTAAATTTGCAAAACGATTTCTTATGCTGTCTGGAACTTGTGAAGCCAATTCTTTTATTTTCTCTTTTTCTGTATTTGTTAGAAAGTCTCTCGTTGATAGGCTGTCTTGTTTGTTGTCAGCATTGGAATTCCAAATGTTCTCTGGTTCATGTACAGTTTGCAATGGTACTTTAACAATAGAGTCAGAAGCCACTTTCTCATAGTCATTTGGTGAGTGATTGGTTTGTTCCTTAAAACTTAAAAAGAAAAAATTTCTTCCCCAACCATTACCAAATATAACATCTAATGGTTCCCCTGTATCTTTCCATATTCTGACTCTTGCTGCAAATCCAAAATCAAATTTAACGGCAGTACTATCATATGTAAAAGTTACAGTATAGAACTTTCTTCCTATCTGTTTTCTTATTTGAGGGCGGCTGTCTCCTCCGTAATCCTCCTTTTTGAAAACTTGAACATCCGATACGTTAGCCTCTTTAAAATATGGAACATACGCAGGACCAAAGGTCAAAGCCACGTTTCTTGCGCTATTTACAAGAGTACTATTGTCTAAGACCTCTGGTCGCTTGCATGAACTCAAGAATAGTGTACATAATACCGCTATTCCCCAAACTACAATTATTATAGATGGTATTTTTTTCATAATTCGTAATTTTTAATATTTATATATGTATGAAAATATAATTACAATTGACTGTTTGAATGCAATTTTTAATTTGCATTTCGCATGAACATGTTACCAATGACTTGATTATGTCTTTGCCTTCTTATTTTAAGATTGCACTTTCACTATTTTGATGTTTGTAATCTGGTGACTTTGATGTCTTCTTGCCATAGTCAAAACTATAAACAATTTTCAGATTTGCATACTGATTATAACTACGACTTTGATCTATTTGTTTGAAAGAATAATATGATGCAGATAATTCATCTACAATGTTATTCTTCATCATGAATAAATTGTTTGCATTAGCTTCGATAGCCCAATTCCCATGATTCCACATTGCCGATAGGTGATACCGCCAAAATGTCTTTCTACTAATCTGGCTGTCTATCAAATCTCTTGCCGGTGACGCTATGGATGCACCAAAAGAAAAATCCCGAACATAGTAATTTATCATAGCAGTCCCAGAGAATGCAGACAAATAACGATGCTCAGCTCCTCCTCGAACTAAATGTTCAACCCATTGACCGGATAACTTCATATTAAGTGTACCAGAAGGTTTATAGGTTATAGACATATCTGCACCAGGACGATGATAGATACAGTCATCTCTAAAAGTGCTAATAAGATGCCCGTCTCGAATATAGTAATCCGAAATAATCGAATGATTCTGGTAAAAGTATGACACTCCCGTTTGCAAAGCGAATTTGTTAAGGTTCAAGGTATGGCTTAATCGTGGATTCAAAAGAATGGAATTATCCATGTTAGAATTACCTTTGAGAATGATGATAGGATCTATCTGCTGTTCTACATTGTTAATCGTATTTATTCTCGGATAGGTGTTTCCCAAAGCGAACATAAATTGAAGTTGCTGTACTTTATCTATCCTATATGTAGCTCTTGCCTGAAGTCTCGGCGTAAGATGATTGATTGACCTCATCCCCTTTAAACGATATGTAAGAAATGACAGTCCAGGATTAATATCAAAGAAAAAACTCCCTAAACGTTGGGAATAGTCTGCAAAAAGGATGGTTTCGGACGAATGCAAATTTTGATTATATGCAGAAGTCCCAATGTATTCGGAATCACTAATTCTCATGAACTCGTATAAACAGAAAGCCAATCTATTTCTATGACTGAACGCCATAGAATAATTTGCATTCGCTTTGATGTAATAATAATCTTCCTTGACAAGTGAACGAAAAGACACATTATCATCGTTATAGAGACGGTCATAATCATTTCGAGAATAATATCCATCAAAAACATAATCCAACGATTTTGTGTTAGAAAATGTGTGCAATCCGTAAAAATAGACACTTGAACGATAAGATTTGTTTCTAGTGTTAATGTCCAAAATGCTACCGTTCTTGATTGCAGCAGCAGTTTTCCAATACTCCGTCATTCCATTATTGACACCATTTTTTGAGGCATTCCATGCCATACCACCTCTAAGCATCCAAATATATTTTCTTCCTCGGTTGCTGATTGATGCCTGTACATATTCTTCCGTTTGCCTATTGTCAGCATTATTGTAATGCTGCAGTCTATTCAGTTGATAATCAGGGAAAATAAAAGTCTCATTCTCGTCCATAGACGATTTTGGATTTTCCAAAGAATATCCAGCCCAAAGGTTCAAACTTTTGGTTCCTGTGACAAATTTCGAAATAAGATTGTAATCACCATAGAGATAGCCAATATTCTGAGACGCATCAAGTTGCGTGTAGCCACCATTGTTGAGTGGTTTCATTATTATGTTTATAGCATATGCATCTTTTGCATATTTACCAGTCGGCACATCAAAATATTCCACTCGAGAAATGTCCTTCGGTCTTAAAGACTGTACCTCTCGAAAATCAACTTCACGCCCATCTATATAGAGAGTCGCAGCCCCATTGGGAGTCGTCACACTTCCAGTCGAACGCTCGACAGACACTCCCGGAATCATGAGATTGCTCAACAGATCATAACCAGTTACAGCATGTTTACGTTGCTCTTTTGTAGGAATAGCAAGGATATGATCATCTTCTCTTGTAAGATAAGATGATTTTACAACAACTTCACCAAGTTCTTTGCCTTGAATAAAAGTTTTAGTTGTATCTGGTTTTTGTGCATAAGTTACGTGTAGGCACAAACTCATTATGATGACTAACAATGCTTTCATCTATTATTTTTTTATTGTTTTTATACTTATAATCAATATGCCTTCTTCTGTACTTTAAAGATAATACCTTTAACTCTTTAACTACTATTACCAAAACTTTTGCATGAAAATAACGTAACAGACAACGTTCGTCTCATTCATTTCGAGATTGGATCTGTTTTGCCCATAATACTAAGAAAGTACTCTTCTCCTGAATAGCCATCAATTTCTTGGACAATTACATTGTCAACAATAATAGATTTGAGTTCCAGTTGGATCCTTCCTGGAGAGATAGGACGCTTGTCTGCATCAAAAACAAATTGCGAAGGACATTTAAAGTTGAAAAGTACAAGATGCTGCTTTCCGCCATAGTTCAGTGTCACAGGTACTTTGCTATCGCTATATATGATTTTCCCCATTTTGCTCGCTTCTCCTGTTTCTTCGTCTGAGCTTGCAAAAGAATAAGGTATCGAAATATCATAATCGGGCAACAGCTTGACTGCTTCTGCCAATTTAGTATCTTTTATGACAAAACTTATCCAGCTGATTGGGACTTGCTGTAAGGTGACAGTCCGGTTTTCGTACCCTCCAAAAGTGTAGTGGATGATAGGTTGACCATTTTCTGTGACCTCACCCTTCCATAAACTTTTATAATCCATCTGTTCTTGCGATGCATTATAGATTACAGGAATGAATATACTGCTGTATTGTCCTTTAAGCTCATTACTCAGCTCCTCTATTACACTTTGACGCTGGAAGTAAGAATCCACATAAGTAGGATCCTCATGGCATCCGTTTAAACTAATCATGGCTGAAATAGCCACAATGACCATTGATATCTTTTTCATTGCTATTGTTTTTATTATATAACGGCGAGACTATATTATTATTGTTATGTTCAGAGTCTATCGTATAGTTTACGTTTGCATCGTAACCATAAGCTTTCTTGGTTGCCTCAAGTTCGTTGTCCGTCATGCGCTGATAAATCACCATGCCGTAGAATGGTTTCAGATTTCCATTCTCATCGGTTGCATCGCCCAGTTTCTGCATGGTGTGCATTTGCAAATAATTTGACTCTGTTTTTGTGAGGAGTAAAACTTGCATATAGCGGCTTTGCATACTTTGACTTGCCGAACCGCGCATGATGAATCCTGTTACAGCATCATAAAACCATTCTGTCTTGTTATATGACTTACCATCGGTATCGCCATGGTGGAAACCTATCAGATGACCGTCTGACTCAAACCAATAATCCATATATCCACCGCCATAAACTGTCTTGCGGTAGTCTGTTTGTGAAAGTCTGCCGTTATCCTGCACTTTATACATGCCTATGACTTTCCATCCATAGCCCTTTACCTTATTTTCAATGTCAGCAGCACTTACGGGCTTTAATCCTTTAAACACACAGCATCCATCGTTGTTAATAATATAAGTCCTATCGAACTCATAGTCAATAACTGTAACTGGTCCGCTAGGTTCCTCAGTCATATCACAACCTGTAAAAGAAACGATGCTGAGCATCGCCATCAAAAAAATCCAAATCCTTTTCATTGCTTACTTTATATTTATGTATTAAGTTCTTTTTCTTGAAATTTGTATGTATTATCCTCTATTGATTCATTCCACCAATTCGTCTGGTGTAAGTATCTCCATCTTGGAGAAACCAGACCACTTTTTGCCTAAGTCCTTAATGGATGCTCCTATGTGATACACATCATCGTCTATACAAAGGAAGCGGTCATGTGATAAACGGAATGTTTCAACATCAATCGGTGCATATTGAGTATTATGACGGTCTATGTCGAGTTGGAACTGACGGCTTATCTGCTGAGTGTAGATGATTGCAGACACGTTATTATCTCTTTTATCGAGCAATGTCAGTACAGTCTCGTCAACATAGTTGTCAATAAGGACAATACGTTTCTTTGCACTCTTTACAAAAGTACTAATGCTATCGACATTATGAGCAAAAGCTTTATGGTTTTCATTATTGTTTAATAATTTTAAGTCTACTATTAAATTTACCCATAATACTGTATGTATCACTGGCAGAATTATCTTCGCTTTTAAGACTGTATGAAATGGAATACTCACCAGACTTCGTGTCTCCTTTCACAAATTTTATCGATCCAGCTAAGGGTATAAATTTCTCATGAGAAGGTGGTATGCTTAAGCCTGCGATGCCGTAAGACACAAATTCGGAGTTCTCAGAATAGAAATCTCTAAGTTTTCCACTCTCATAGAAAGAGATGCCTATATTGCCCAAATTAACTTGATCCTGGACAACTATCTTGTATTCCTTGCCTATAATCGGAAATTTCTCATCAGCATAGCACCCAATCAGGATTAGCCAAAAATTATCAGCATCCTTTTCTTCATAATCTCGTAGAAACATTTGAAAGTAACATACGCCTTCTTTGACTATACAAATGTTGTTATTAACACCTAATGGAAGAAACCAGTATTTATGAGATAAACCTTCGCCAATTGTTGTGTATTGGAATATATTATTAATAGTCGCTTCTCCCCAGACAGTCTTAAGCTCAAGAATCTCCTTTTTTTCACAACTAGACAATACCATTATGAAAATCATTGCTATTAATATACCTAAATTTCTTTTCATAAATCGTAATTTTTAATGTTTATATTCTTGAAATATTGCGTATTGATTACTCTCTATTGATCCTTTCCACCAATTCGTCTGGTGTAAGTATCTCCATCTTGGAGAAACCAAACCACTTCTTGCCCAAGTCCTTTATGGATGCTCCTATATGATACACATCATCGTCTATACAAAGGAAGCGGTCATGTGATAAACGGAATGTTTCAACATCAATCGAGATATTATCACGTTCCAATTGCGCACAGGTCGAAAGCGTGGCTATCATTATCGGGGCAAAGAGGGACGGATGTCCTTCATCGTCCAATAATATAAGCTGTTCCTTTTGAATGTAGAGGTTAATGCCACAATGTTACAATTTATTCAGATATAAATGTAACTTACTTCTATCAATTATTTGTCCGGCTCTAATTCCTCTATTGCGCAAATGGCTTGTAGCTCGACCTTTTTAATGTGAGGATAAGTCTTCTTATAATTATCTGTCACATCTTTAAAGATACTCTCACCGTCACTATAGAATGTAGCCAAGACAACTGCTCTATAATCTTTGAAAGGCAACAAATACCACACTTCTGTATTATCAGCATTTTGTTGGATGTTAAGCTCTCCCTCCATACGTGTATTTCCTTCACTGTCAGTTATGGTAAGTCTTTTGGTTATAACACCAAAATATGTAGGATTACGGAAAGTATAATATTTATTGTACTTGTCGTTCTCTATGGCATCAGCTGCGATAGCTGCGGAATCCTTGGAAGAAACTCCTTCAACTAAACATTTTCTATTTACCACATACATCGTTTTATATATCATCCAACGGGCAGTCCAATTTTTTACTTCTACCTTTAAGATTGCAGAGTTCCCGTCTGAGTCGGTAACGGTTATAGTAGCATATCCCTCAGAAACGCCACTTACGTATATCTCCTTCTCTGACTCTTTTGACGAACACGAAACCTTGGCAACACTATCATCAGAAGAAGTTGCTGATACTTTACCTTTAGCTCCATTAACATTCACCTTGCTGCCACTATCGGTATAGGTTGTAAGAGTGTTAATAACAATCTGCTTGCCAGTAATTATATCACCGACTACTTCGTCTTCAGTGAGCTGGATTCCAGAATCATCATCGCTACAACTTGCCAAACAGAGCAAAGCTGCTAATGCCATAGAAATCATTCTAATTTTCATACGCTTCTTGATATTAAAGGGTTATAATTATTCTATAAACGCAAAAGAAATCAAAAACTTGCATGAGATTTCAAGATTATTTTATTCCTTGTGTTATTTCATCAATACAGGCTTATTATCGTAGCCGTTCATCTTGTTTGTCACTATTGTCGTTCCAAATAACCTCTGTGGTTCATGTATAGTTTGCAATGGTACTTTAACAATAGAGTCAGAAGCCACTTTCTCATAGTCATTTGGTGAGTGATTGGTTTGCTCTACAAAGGTTTTCTTCTTGGAGAGACAGGCATGACGGAGCTTACTTTGTTCTACACTCTTGAATGGTGGCAGTAGGCATTTCGTAACAGTGTCAAAGACGTTATCCAAGATTCTAAGACAATTGGTTGCAAGCCAAAGTAATGCAATATGCGCTTGCGTATCTTGTCTACTTTCAGATTATGTAAACCATGTTCACATTGCCCATTGTCTGCAATTCATTGACTGTGATACATGAAGTGGTGCGATTAAAAATATCGAAAAAAGCAACTGTGGAATAATATTTTTTAAGATAATAGTTTGCTCTAATCCAATATAAATCTGTATCTTTGCAACCAGATAAGCGTTCTGTAACACAAGAAACGGAAGAGACTGAGAAACAATGCATTGCATTTGTTTCCAGAATCTTACAAAAAAGGCTAAAAAGGAGCGGTACAACTTCATCGCTAACAGACTGAGAATAAGCATATTACATTTGTTGTTCATTTTCTCTGCACTTGTAAAAAGGGTAGTTGTACCGTTTAAAAGATAAAAGCTTAACTATCAGCAACATCCACATGTTGCATCGGAAAATAAGTATAAATAGGGAACGCAGCGCGTTCCCTATCTGTTAGCCCCACTCCTTCTTCACATCAAAGCAGGGACAAGCCTTGTTGGCAAACTCATTATGACCATGAATCGTAGCTAATGGATATTCCTCCTTCAGCTGCTCGATGAGGGCATAAATTAAAGTGCAAAATCGGCTATTCATGGGCTAAAAAACGGGTTTATGTAATCAGAAAACTCTAATTTTTCCGTTTTTCATCGCTGAAAACAGGTATTGGAAGAATGCATAAAAAGCGAATGCTATGATTCAAAAAGTAAATATATATTCCATTCATAACCCAACATACAGGCTTCACTGCACACACAAAATATACATACTAAATAACTATATAACAATAGGTTATCCATTTCCATCTTAGTATTGTTATTATGTAGTTTCTAGCTTTCCGGACTATTGCTACGTCAATAATTTGTTAATTGCTAGCAAAGATAATAAAAAGTTGGCAAACCCAAGAATTTTATCACGTTATTTAACGGAAAAATGCAAAATATGGGGGTTAGGAAGGTATTTTACCCCCTCTCCTAAGGGTGAAAAATGCCCCTCCTCAGACATAAATCTGTCTCAGACTTGACGTATTTTTGACAAATTCGAGGGGTAAATAAGGGGTAGAATGAGATAAAGAGAGGAGAAAAAGCAATGCAAAAACTCATTTCCGGCACTAGAGAATGTAGATTATACTTATACATAAAAACATTAATAGCAACTTTAATATACTGGTATAAATGTGTAATAAACAACTAATTACGATGCGTTACCTTATTTACTACAAGTCTTTAAAACAGAAATATTCTATCCGGTCATTAAGGTCAAGGTCATTAAGGTCATTAAGGTTTCGGGGAAAAAACATTTTCCTATAGTATATATAAATATATTTATATATACTAAACATACTACAACGACTATGATTAATTACAGCATCGTAATGCGTAGCGTGAACGCAAATCTTCTGGAAATCAACCAGGCTAAGTCACGCATCAACCAGGCAAAGAAGGAGGGTACAACCCCTGACCCAAAGGACCTGGAACTCGTGAAGACTGAGAAGCAGAATGCTTTCGCCATCTCACAGTACACCGACATCATGACCATCGAGAAGTTTGCCAAGCACATCACCTCTCATGGTAGTGTTTATTCGAGAGCCGACATCAGCGCCATCCTCTACATCGCCGTAGACTGCATGCGTGAGATGTTGCTTGAGGGCAAGAAAATCCGTCTGGGCGACCTCGGTGATTTCTCTCTCCTTCTCACCTCGAAGGGTGCCGAGGATGCCGACAAGTTCACCGCACAGAACATCACCGGTGTGAAGGTTCAGTGGGAGCCAGGTCAGGAGTTCAAGAACCTTCGCGATGACGCCGAGTTCAACCTCGTAGCCAGCCGCAGCGCTCAGGCAGCCGTTATCAAGGCGATTAAGGAGGGTAAGACCAACGTTGACCTCAACGCGCCAACCACTCCGGATAATACGCCAGGCGGTTCTACCCCAGGTGGTTCAAACACCGGTCAGACCGGCAGCGAAGGCCAAGGCTCTGAATCAAGCGGCGGTACTACCGGCAAGGACGATACTGGCGACGGCCTTGAATAGCCCAAGGATAGACTGGCTAGGGTGCTAGCCCCTAGCCCAGCCTATCCGCCCCCCAAAAATTCAACATTCAACACTCAACATTCAACATTCAACATTCAAAAAAAATGAAAGCGAACACTTGGAAAACAATTCTTCAGATAGCCATCAGCATACTGACCGCTATCGCTACTACGCTCGGAGTAACGAGCTGCATGGGATAAAGAACATGGAGTCCACCTTTTATAATAAGCAGACTCATCCATAAAAATGAAAATCGACCGCTCACCTCAGAGATATTCCCCGAGGAGAGCGGTCTTTTTCGTTTCTGCCGAGAATTGTATCACCAGCTTCTTCATAACCATTTACACCAACAGCTAAAACTTCCTTATAAGACTCTGCATAGTTAAGTATGGCAGATGTTTACAACTATCCATTTACCACTTTTTCTACCTCCTTCACGTTTCAAGATTCCCTTGGCTTGAAGAGCAGCAATATCTCTTTCAATAGTACGTGTCGTAACAGTTTTCTTTCCCGACATTCTCTGCGCCAATTCCGGAATCGTTATTGCCGGATGACATTTAACAACAGAAATGATATTCTGCTGACGTTCAGAAAGTTCAATCAGTTTTTCTTTCCCGACATTTTTAAAGTTTTTCCCGACATTTATCACGACATCATCATCCATAGATCTTTCATACTGTTCTATCTCAGCCTTAAGATTTTTGATATGTTCTTGAAGCATGAAAGACTGGAATGGTAACATCGACTCTTCTTCTCGAGATGCATTAAGAGCTTCAATATAAGCTGCCTTATCATCAGTCATTACCTTTGTCGGAACAAGATTAAATTCAAACTGAAGGTGGTTCATGATGAGACGCGACATTCTGCCATTTCCATCCACCCAAGGATGGATACTGACAAGGATGTTATGAGCATCGAAGCTCAACAAATATGCATCCATTTCACTCGGGTTTTCAAGAAGCAATTCACGCCTGCGGTTTATCTCATTGCAGAAATCAGCCAACCTTGCAGGAACCTTCAGAAAGTTCATATAGGAACGTCCACCAGCTCCCGCTGTGACACCTAATAGACGGAGGTCACCTTTAGAAGAATCGAATTCCCCCTGAAGCGTGCTATAAACGCTGCCGGTATTCTTCATCACCAATGCAGACAATTGCTTAAGCATTTCTACAGAAAAAGGTTTGTGCTCCTTAGCCCATCGAATAGATTGCTCATAGGCATGCTTCAAATCAAGATTCATCAACTGCTCTACCAAGGGTTTACCTTTAGCAGAAATACCTTCATCAAAGAGCAATTGATTCTCTATTTCCGTCACAGTAGAACCTTCTATGGCAGTAGAGTGTGTAATGATGGAATACAGATAGAACTTATCGTAATCTATCTGCTGCGAAATACCAAGACTTCTATATTTGTCTAGTACAGCCTGTAATTCTAACACATACTTTTCCATTTTGCAACTTCTATTTTTTAAGGCACAAAGATAGGTAAAATATGTTAGAAACACGAATGATTATGAAGAAAAATGCAAATTACTCTACATTTTACTAAGATTATATCTACCATACCTTACGCCTTTTTGCTTTAAGAGGTCATGAAGTATCGAATTCATTATCGGTCATTAAGGATTTCAGATTATCAAAATATCCCTCTATCTTATAAAATAAGGTTAAATCAAGTTCGCCCTGCAAACAAAATCCATCCATATAATAACTTTTCTGAATATTTTTTGTATTTTTGCAGATATATTGCCTAATATGGGAGTTGAGCATGGCTTATCCTCCTAGATTACAGGCGCATCATTATCAAATGATTAGAGCATGAAGAAGATATTATTCCTACACGGATTCTTCGCTACGGGCAGCTGTCCGATGGCGAGGGCCTTGAAAGAGGCGTTTGAGGGGACGGCGGTGGTGCTGACCCCCGACCTCCCATTGCACCCCAAGGAGGCACTGAAGGAGATTCGCTCCATCATCGACCGGGAGCAGCCCGACTTGCTTCTGGGCAACAGCTGCGGCTCTTTCCTCGCCCAGATGCTGGCTCCGGTGGTGGGCATTCCTGCCCTGCTCGGCAATCCGTATTTCATGATGACGGAGTTTCTGAAGGAGCGAATCGGTGAGCATGAATACAAAGCGCCGAGAAGGGACGGAAATCAGCGGCTGGTGATTGACGAGGCGCTGATTGAGGAGTTTGCGGAGCTGGAAGCCGTGCAGTTTGACCATTGCAACCCATATTATAAGGATCGTGTGTGGGGACTTTTTGGTGAGCAGGACACCCTGGCTCACTTCTCCCCTCTCTTCCTGAAGCACTACAACCAAGCCTTCCATTTCCCAGGCGGTCATACGCCTACAGAGCAGGAGGTGAAGACCTGGTACGCTCCCCTTGCCCAGAAAATGCTGATGGAATTTTCAGCAAAGGAAGAAAGATATTTCCAGCACTTTAAGGGCGGCAAATACAAATTCATCCATTCTGCCTTCGACTCCGAGACTCAGGAGCGCATGGTGGTTTATCAGGCTCTCTATGGAGACCAAGCCTATTGGGTAAGACCGGAAGATATGTTCTTCGGGAAAGTAACAAGGGACGGCAGAACTTTCAATCGTTTCACAGAGATAGACAAATAATTATGGAGACATTCAATAATGTAATAAACAGTGGCCAGCTTGTTCTGGTCGATTTCTTTGCTACCTGGTGCCAACCTTGCAAGGCGATGCACCCCATTCTGGAGCAGGTGAAGAGTGTATTGGGCGACCGCATCCGAATCATCAAGGTGGATGTGGACAAGTACGGCGTAACAGCAAGCCAATACCGCATCCAATCCGTGCCTACGCTGATGCTCTTCCGAAACGGAGAAGTATTGTGGCGCACAAGCGGTGTGGTAGATAAAGCCGAACTGCTGGCTACGCTTGATCCATTCTTGATATAAAAGATGAAAAGAATAATCTTATGCGCATAATAGGAAACTTACTTTGGTGGCTCTTCGGAGGTCTCGAAGCTGCCATCGGTTATTTCACCGGAAGTCTGGCTCTTGCATGTACTATCATCGGCATTCCGTTTGCAATACAGACATTCAAGATTGGCCTGCTCTGCCTATGGCCTTTTGGTTCTACGGTAAGAGAATCGAATAGTCCAACAGGTTGCATTCGCATTCCGCTGAATTTACTCTGGCTGATTTTCGGAGGTTTGTGGGCTTGCCTCATGCATCTGTTCTTCGGCTTTCTCTTATGTATCACCATCATCGGCATTCCTTGGGGTAAACAGCATTTCAAGATGGCCGGGCTTTCGCTCGCACCATTCGGCAAGGATGTGGAGTTGGGATTTTAAAGAGAAACAGATGGCGCAGATGACGTATTTACACATGAATAGATAACAATATAAAGAACGAAGCATATGAAAAGTTTTGCACCAAAGCCGTGGTTTGCACCACAGCCTGTGCTGATTATCGGCACGTATAATAAGGAAGGAGTTGCCAACGCAATGAACGCTGCCTGGGCTGGACAGTGGGACATGAAGGAGATTATGATTTCGATGGGAAATCACGTCACCACAGACAACCTGAAGCTTGGCGGCGAGTTTACCGTTGCCTTCGCTACCAAGAAAACCATGGTGGCTTCTGATTTCGTGGGCATTGTTTCTGCCAAGAACGACCCGAAGAAGATGGAGAAGACGGGATGGAACATCGAGAAGGCGACTATGGTCAACGCTCCTGTGTTCACCGATTTCCCAATGACCCTGGAGTGCCGCATCAAGGAGAAGTATGACGAAAGCGAAACCGGCTATTATCTCGTTGCCGAAATCGTCAATATTCTTGTAGATGAAAAGTATCTGGCAGAAGACAGAAATCCAGACATGGAGAAGATGGAACTGATTGTCTTCGACCCTATTCATCACTGCTATATCCAGCTGGGCGAGAAAGTCGGAAACGCTTTCTCCGACGGCAAGGCTTTGAAATAATCAACGTAATTTTAACGACTCAGAAACAATGAATCCAATAGCAATACGCCTGCTTTCGCAGCAGCTCATCTGCCCTCAATTTGATACTCCCCAAAAGGTGGTGTCTCATTTTGGAGCCATGCAAGCCCAGGATTACCGGATGGTAAGATGGGCTGTGATGATGCGTACTCGCAAACCTTCTTCCTTCGCATTCAAGAATGCATACGATGAGGGTGAGATAGTACGGCTTCACCTGCTGCGTGGCACTTGGCAACTGGTTTCAAATGAAGACTATTGGTGGATGCTGGACCTGATTTCACCTAAGGCAACTTCTGTTGTAAAAGGATGGATGAAGAGCAATAAAATCAGCATCGATGATTCTGAGCTCAATCTGATTCACGAGATATTTGTTCAAAAAACCGATGAGATGCAGTCTGTAACAAGCAAAGACCTGAACGAGGCTTTGCTCGAAAAGGGCATCATCATGGACAGTCATCGCCTATCCTACCACATTCGCTTTAACGAATTGAACGGTACTTTTTGCAGCGGCAGTCTTCTTCCAACAAAGGCAACATACAGTCTCACGGAGAAGAAGATTCCCCGAACTGCCAGGCTGGAACGTGATGAAATGCTGATGCTTCTGGCAAGAAAATATTTTCAGAGCCATTCGCCAGCCACATTCGAAGATTATGTCTGGTGGTCAGGACTGAGCACTTCTGATTGCCAACGAGGCATTGAGTTGCTTGGTTCAGAACTGAGGATTGAAAAATGGAAAGACTATCGGTTCTATCTGCATGAATCATGTCGAACACGTGGATTCAGAAGTGGAAAGACTCATCTGATTGCTCCCTTTGATGAATATCTGATTGGTTATAAAAGCCGGGAATTAGTAATCCATCCACATCAAATGCCGTCTGCATACACTAATAATGGCATTTTCTTTCCTGTTATCGCCCATGATGGCAGAATTTGCGGCAACTGGAATCCTTGGGAGAAAAATCTCAACATCAGTTACTTTGATTCGACAGAAAAAGATTTGTCATTTGAGAAGCAATGGAAAATATTTAATGGAACGATAAAGAAGAAATAAATGACTATTGATACAACAAACCTCTGTTCACATCTTCAGAAGAAGTTGTTTGAACCTGAGGGCGTATATTATCCTATCTGGCAAGCCATGCAGAACGATGAGGAGTTGACTGCCGTGGTTCGCTCACGACAGCTTCATATCTATCGTAACGGCAAGAAGATTCTCATTCTCGCTGGCAAGGCTCAGCCTAAGATTATCAGAGAGGATAAACTGAATGAATTGATAAAAATATAAAGAACGAAGCTTATGAACTTTCCAGAAATATATTCAGCAACAGGCATGATGGAGCTGATTCAGAAAATCGGCTTCCTCCCTCTCCTTGATAGCGGCATTGAAGGATTCTCAGCCGAAGACATCGTGGCGGAGGACTGCAGTTACGTAAGACTTCCTGAAGGCGGCTGGGACTGGCCGCTTTGGAAATGGAAGGGCGAAATTGTGCAGGAAATGCCATGTATGTACGGAAAGTTCTTCAACAAGAAAGCGGGATTCATCAGCCAGGAATGGTGGCCGGACTTCTGCAACTACAGAAGAAGCAAATACCCCTGTCCGGATGAAGAATCGATAGAAGGAGCCATTCTCAGCACGCTTCAATCTACCGGTAGTCTCATCACAAGAGAACTTCGGGCTGCCTGCGGTTTTACGGGCAAGGGAATGAGAAGCAAGTTTGACGGTTATCTCACCCGACTGGAAATGGCGACTTACATCGTGACCGAGGATTTCATCTATCCTCGTGACAAGCATAACCATGAATATGGCTGGGGATGGTCGCTGCTCAATACTCCCGAAGATCTCTATGGCAAAGAGGCTTGCCAATGCAACCGAACTCCCCTGGAATCTTACCAGAGGATTTTCGAGCATCTGAAAGAAATCCTGCCTGATGCTTCGGATAAACAGATTATCAAATTAATAGGATAAAAATGAGAAAGGAATCAAGAGCAATGGATAGTGGGTGGGCATTGGAAGTAATGCACAAGGCTCCGTATATAACTGTCAGTTTTATTGACGAAGACGGCAATCCTTACGGTTTACCTCTTTCGCTCGCATCTGATGATGATGTGAACTGGTATTTTCATGGTGCCTTGGAAGGCAAAAAACTGGAGGTAATCAAGACTCACCCCGAGGTTTGCCTTTCAGCCGTAACCCGTTGTGCGCCTACGGTTGGTCCGAAAGACGGCAGTTTCACCCTGCAATTCAAATCAGCCATTGCATTCGGCAAGGCAGAAATCGTGACCGAGGATGCAGAGAAGATTCATGGTCTCCGACTAATCAGTGAGCGCTTCCTTCCTCAACACATGGATGCTTTCGACCAGAGCATCGCCCGTTCCCTTTCACGCACGGCTGTTGTTCGCATCACGCTTACTGAGCCTCCAACCGGCAAGCGCAAGCAGTATGATAAGGAGGGCGTGGAAATGAAATATGGCAGAATGGAATAAACGAACTTTTAAAACATTTTGATTATGGTAAAGATAAAGTTAAGCAATGGCGTGGAAATGCCGCAACTGGGTTATGGTGTTTATCAGGTGGAACCTGATCCAACCCTACCCTCACCCAGATAGGCGAGAAATACGGCAAGACTGCTGCACAGGTAGCCTTGCACTGGCTGTTGCAGAGCGATGTAATCATCATCCCGAAGACTGTTCATAAGGAACGAATGCAGGAGAATCTGAACATTTGCATAAAAATCATTAGGATGGAGAATTATGGAAGAAAAATTATCGACTATATATTTGGTAAACGGTCAAACAGCTCTGCAGTATCTTATGAACGTGAGCAAAAAATACAGGCAAATAGCGACCGAAGCGATATTCGAGTGTTTGAGACTGGGATATCCCCTCAACGACATGGAAATATCAGGCAAAGCTCGCGAGCTGCTGAGGAAGAGGAATGTAATAGGTTGAGAACTTTGACAAGGCTCCAACATCAAAGTCGGCAAATCCAGACTTGATTATTCAATGCATCGAGGAAAAGAAAAGGCACAACTCAGTCGGGGGCAAGATTGTGCAATATCACAAAAGCCCATTGCTGATAGAAACTCACGATAGGGCTACGGAAGCAATGGTTAAGACAAGAAAGCAGTTTCATCAGAAAAACAAATAAATGTTTAGGGTCGTTTTCCGGTCATTAAGGTCACGGTCATTAAGGTCATTAAGGATTTCTGTTTTCAAAATATCCCCAGGCACTCAAGACATCCCTCAGCATCCCTCTATCTTATAAAATAAGGTTAAATCAAGTTCGCCCTGCAAACAAAATTAATCCATATAATCAGTTTTTCTGAATATTTTTTGTATTTTTGCAGATATATTGCGCCAATATGGGGATTGAGCATGGCTTATCCTCCTGGATTATAGGCGTACAAGCATCTAATGAATAGCGCATGAAGAAAATATGGACAAGAATTTCGAACCAATAGAGCAACTGTATCTCTCGCAGGCGTTTGATACGGAAAGCGATGAAGAACAGATGCTTACAGAATGTAAGATGATAGCCCGGACATACGCCCTGGCAGAGAATGCAGTGGTCTCGATGGGAGACAACCGCAGAAACTGCAGTTACTGCTACTTCGGCGGAGTGGCCGACGTGCTGGGCATTTCGCCGGAGGAACGGGTCAGCCAGCTGCCTTCGCTTTACGAGAATTTCATCTTCGACCGTTGCCATCCCGATGATCTCAGCAGGCGCCATGCAGAAGAGATTGCCTTCCTTCGCTACATCGCCGGCAACTCTACCCCCCAGCACTATCGTGATTATGTGCTCTGCAACTACCTGCGGGTAAAAGATGCCTGCGGAGAATACCGCTGGGTGAAGCATCGAATGATTCCGCTTGCCACCGATAAGAACGGTTGCCTGCTGCTCTGCGCCTGCATCTATACGCTGGCAACTGATGAGGACAGGAAAGCAAAATTCGCCAATACCCGAACCGGAGAGGTGCGGATATTGACGCATAAGGATTACGAAAATATACTTTCTAAACGGGAGATGGAAGTGCTCCGTCTTATCGACCAGGGACTGCTGTCGAAAGAGATTTCAGACAATCTCTGCATCAGCATCAACACCGTGAACCGCCATCGCCAGAACATTCTCCAGAAACTGAAGGTAGATCGTGCCATCGAAGCATGCAAACTGGCACATGTGATGGGATTACTCTGACTCGGTTTCTACTCTCCCATTCGGAAGTCACCCACCGTCTCGGTTGATAGGCGCAACTCTGAGAATTCACTCACACATACTCCTTTTTGAGGAGCCTGAGAACTGATGCCCACCTTCAGGTTCTTGGGATAGTTGTTGCGGTAAAGGCGAACCATCTGCCATTCCTTGCCATCCAACGAATAATAGGAAGCGATGGTTCTTGTGTCAGAACTTATCTTATAATAGATAAAATTCTGATTCACAACCTCATGGTTGTTATCATCGCTCGTCCCCACGGTGCGCACGGTCACCACACGGTGCTTGCCTCGTTCATCCTGTTCGAAGCAGAATTTCTGATAGAGTGTGTCGTTGGCCATCACAACAAGATCTGCTGCATTATAGAGTCCATCAGGAGTAAAGCCCGGCTTCATTTTGGCAGAGAATGTAAAGGGCTTGGTGTTGTCAACCTCCGTAAAAAGCACCTTTGCCGTATTGGCGGTCAGCTTTGCATCGTTGGGGTCGATGAACAAATCGGTTTTCTCAGGAGCAACGAAAGTGATGACACCAGCCTTCTCGCTCACCTGCTTGTCGGCTTCATTAAGCATCTTGGTGAAGTGAATACCGCCAAGCGTGAGGTCACAATTCTGAAAACTCATGACAGGTGTCTGAACAGAATCAGCTGAAGAACTGTCTGCTTTCTCCTGCTTTGAAGAGTTGCTGCACGATGCTAGCACGCATAAGGCAGCCATTGGTAAAAATGATTTAAATGTCATATTATTTATTGTTTTAATTCGCGCTGCAAAGGTACGTATTATCTGCAGTTCTGACAATAGTCATTTATAACCAATTGAAGATGACGCACGGCTGTAGAACTCTTTTGGAGAATGTGCGTATTTTTTATTGTCCACATACTTGCATTGAGCCTCCTGCGCCATTTTCGCAGCCTCTTGCTCCAACTGCTTCCAATATGTCCGGTCTTTATGCAGATAGATTTCTTCATAAAGTGGAATCGTAAGACATTGGATTCCAGCGAGTTCTGCACAAGCTCTGTTGTAGATACGGATTGAGAAAAATAGGCTCTTGCCTGCTTCACTAACAGCTTCCTTGAATCAGCATTCTCAGAAATGCTCATACAAGCCATACGTGATAGATGGAAAGCTTCGACCTTACGAAACGATTCACTACCCAGCTTAACCATTTCAACCACGTGGTTGAAATGGTCATCTATATCCATACCTTTTTCACTGGCAACCTTGATTGCTTTGTCTATTACATTCTGGAATTTCCAATATCCCGAATAGCCCATCGCATTACAAAGATCACGTGAGCTCCAATATTCTTTCCCGTTATCATCCATTTTCCGAATTTCTTAGAATGTCGGACGCATGTCAGGCACATTATTCTCATCCATATCTTTTCCGTTTCTTTTGTATTGACGTTCAACAATATTGAATAGCAAAAATACAAAAAAAGATGAAATCGCCACTAATCATTTATAAGAAGTATGATTTTTAATGTTATTTATGCAAAAAGAAAGAAACATGTCAGAATATATTAATTTTAGCACTTATCAAGACAATGCAATAATCCAGCGTCCCTTACGTTATTACAGAAGAAGAGGACAACCGCATCCGCAACCGAAGGGAGACCTTCATTAGGGAAACAGGCACCGAGAAAACGGTACTCATCACGATGATCACCTCCTATGGACTTGCGCCGGGCGGCTATTCTGATGACATCCAATGCCAGCTGACGATGGCAGATTTATTCAGATAATAGACAAATAATTATGGAGACATTCAATAATGTAATAAACAGTAGCCAGCTTGTTCTGGTCGATTTCTTTGCTACCTGGTGCCAACCTTGTAAGGCGATGCACCCCATTCTGGAGCAGGTAAAGAGTGTGTTGGGCGACCGCATCCGAATCATCAAGGTGGATGTGGACAAGAACAGAATAAAGGAGTAAAATAGGAAAATGAGCATAAATACATTACATATTCTGCTGATACAGATTGCGCTGATGGCGTATTTGCACATGAATTAATAACAAAATAAATAACTAAGTATATGAGCATTAAAAAGAATGGGATTTATTGGAAGGGGGTGGCGACAAGGATATGGTGAAAGTGTTTAAGTACAAAGGATAAAATAAATGAACATGAATTTTCCTAAAAAATATATTCAGCAACAGGCATGATGGAGCTGATTCAAAAGAGCGACCTGAAGGCCGCTCTTTACGAAAAAGATTCATTTAAATATCACATAAATATTGTATTCAACAAATCTTTATATTTGGGAATCCATTGTTCTGCCTTATAATCATAAAAATGATGATCGGCAACAATGGCGAAAGGAACTCCATATTTATCAAGCTGCTGAGTCATGAATGATGCAAATCCTATCTGTTCCTTTACACTATAATTATCGCCTTTGTTGTAATCGCCAGGCATCCAAGCCCCAACCCAGGTGTAAATACCGGTTTTCTTTTGCCAATCAACTGCCACCTTGATGCTTTTCTTTATCTTTTGCCTTTCCTCTTCAGTACCTGTAGTCCAGCGTTTTCTGTCGTTCGACTTGCTGGGACCAGCTGCAAAGAAATGCCATTCAGCCATCAGATAGCCATTTCCCGACGAAGGAATCTTCAAGTATTTAAGATCTTCCGGATGAGACAGTTTCGGAGGTGCTATAAAGATGATTCGCTTGGGATTAGTCTTGCGAATAGCCGTAACACAATCTTCATAAAGGGAGTTGAGTTCCGCCACATCTTTTTTTACCTGATCCGAAGGTTCTACAATCAAATCAAACGAAACCATTGGTGAGAGTTCCTTGCATCTTTCAGCCATCCTCTTCCACCACTCTACAACTTTCTCATGCTCCCCAGCATTCGGATTCTCCTTGTATGGTTTGGCGGAGAAGGCTATAATTGGAATCAACTCATTCTGCATACAGGTATTTATCTGCGAAAACAGTCTCTTGAAATCCTCATCAGTAAAATGATAATGATGCAGACGGAATCTTACATGCTTGATACCTTGCTGTGCAAATCTCTTCACTGCCGTCTCCGAATAGGCACCATATTTATTTTTCTCACTTCTTCCCCACCAATCAACATCGATTCCCTTCTTCAGCATCTGCTGATAATCGCATGGAGCGATGGCAGAAGGTTGGGCGTTAACGATAAATGCTGTCAAAGTCAACATCAGACTTATAAATAATCTTCTCATAATGCTATTGTTTCTTTTTTATATTATTTGTCGTACTAACAATATTTAGACCTTCAAAAGATACAGAAGTAAAAAATAAAAAAGTAACTATTCACTTGCGAAGCTTGAATAAAGGTTAAATCAAGTTAGCCCTGCAAACAAAATCCATCCACATAATCACTTTTCTGATTATTTTTTGTATTTTTGCAGATATATTTCGCCAATATGGGAGTGAGCATCGCTTATCCACATTACTGGTAATACTTTCCGAATTTCAGGTATAAAGAAATATAGATAATGTGCGTATCTTTGTACCCGTAAAAAATGAATTAGAACGTTTTAGAAATTTAAAGCATAGGATTATGAAGGAATTATTCTTTAATACCATACAGGAGTTCAATGACTTCATAGGGGTGAAAACACTTCATCCTCTGGTAAGCATTGCGCGTGTAGAGAACACCTCTCCTATACAGGAGGCTGTGCACCATTACGGACTTTACGCCCTCTTCCTGAAGGAAAACAAGGGCTGCAAATTGTCATACGGCAGAACAGAATATGACTTTGACGAAATGACCGTAACCTCGTTTGCTCCGGGACAATCGATTAAAGTAGAACCCATTCCAGGAGTTCCGATAGCCAAATATACGGTATTGATTTTCCATCCCGAGCTACTCAACCGCACCCAGCTTGGCAAGAACATCTCCCGCTATGAGTTCTTCGACTATACAAGCAACGAAGCACTACATTTATCCGCTGCCGAGGTAAACATCTTCCGTGATGTACTCTCAATGATTGGACAGGAACTAGAGCATCCTATAGATAAGCATTCGCGTGAACTTATCGTTTCTAACATCGAGTTGCTGCTGAACTATTGTCTGCGTTTCTACGACCGCCAGTTTATCACTCGCGAGGAGATCAATCATTCGGTGGTAAAAAAGTTCATCTCTCTGCTCGATGAATACATTGCCCGGAAAGCGGAGCATGAAGGGCTGCCTACCGTAGCCTACTTTGCCGACAAATGCTGCTATTCTACCAAATATTTCGGTGAATTAGTCAAGACAGAGACTGGCAAAACCGCTAAGAGTATGATCAACGACCGACTACTTTCAGCAGCCCGCCAACTACTTGTAGATGAAACCTTAACCATTACGCAAGTCAGCCAGCGCCTCGGCTTTGAATATTCTCAGCACTTCGTCCGTTTTTTCAAGGCGCAGACGGGAAAGACTCCAAGCGAGTATCGCAAAACAGCTTAAATATAATGAAGCATATATAGAATAACTGTTTTTTTTACATCGAAGATGTTTCCTGGAGAAGAATTTGAAAATATGGAGAAGAATTAAAAAAATGATACAATGAAGAAAATAGTACAGACAGCAGGGCGCACCCAACTGGGTAAGTTTGCCCCAGAGTTCGCTCACCTCAACGACGACATCCTCTTCGGAGAAGTATGGAGCCGCAATGACCTGCTTTCATTGCGTGACCGCAGTTTGGTAACCATCACTTCGCTCATCAGTCAAGGAATCACCGACAGCTCGCTGAAATATCACCTGCAGTCAGCAAAGAACAATGGAATTACTCGCACGGAAGCGGCAGAGATCATCACCCACATCGCCTTCTACGCCGGCTGGCCAAAAGCCTGGGCAGCATTCAATCTGGCTAAGGAAGTGTGGAGCGAGGATGTAAAAGGCGACGATGCGAAAGCTGCATTCCAGCGCGAGATGATTTTCCCTATCGGTGAGCCTAACACCGCTTATGCCAAGTACTTCAAGGGCAACAGTTATCTGGCACAAATATCCGACAGTCAGATACCTTTCTTCAACGTAACCTTTGAGCCTGGTTGCCGTAACAACTGGCATACGCACCACGCCACAAAGGGCGGCGGGCAAATGCTGGTAGGCGTAGCCGGACGAGGCTGGTATCAGGAAGAAGGCAAGCCTGCACAGGAGATTCTCCCAGGCACAGTCATCCACATTCCTGCCAACGTGAAGCATTGGCACGGTGCAGCAAGAGACAGCTGGTTTGCCCACCTCGCCTTTGAAATACCTGGCGAGAACAGCTCCAACGAGTGGCTGGAGCCTGTGACCGATGAGGAATATGAAAAGTTAAAATAACAATAAGATTTATGACTTCACTTCAAGAAAGACTGTTCGCCATGCAGGATAAGCAGTATGCTGCTTTCCAGGCCAAACTGACACCGGGAGTGCCTGTGGAGAGTTTCATAGGCATTCGTGTGCCTGTGCTTCGCAAGTTCGCAAAAGAGTTTACAAAGGAGACAGAATGCAAGGAATTTCTTCAGCAGCTTCCTCATGAATACTACGATGAGAACATGCTTCACGGTCTCCTCATTTCTGAGGTAAAGGACTACGAGGAATGCATTCGTCTTACAGACACCTTCCTGCCTTTTGTGGACAACTGGGCAGTTTGCGACATCATGTCTCCGAAGGTGTTTGCCAAACACAAGAAGGAACTATTGGCGAAGATTAAGACTTGGAGTAAATCGTCATACGTTTATACTTGTCGCTTTGGAATAGAGGCACTTATGTCTCATTATCTGGATAAAGACTTCAAGGCAGAATATCTTGAAATTCCTGCCTCTGTAAGGAGCGAAGAGTATTACGTAAAAATGATGGTAGCCTGGTTCTTCGCCACCGCCCTTGCCAAGCAATGGGACCAGGCGATTCCCTACATCGAACAAAAACGCCTTGCTCCCTGGACGCACAACAAGACCATCCAGAAGGCCATCGAGAGCTACAGAATCACGCCCGAGCAGAAGGAATATCTGCGGACATTGAAGATAAAATAATTATGACACAAGATACTTCTACATATTACGTTTGGATAGGTGGCTCATGTGATTATGGCCATAAAGAGCGAGCTGGTGGTGCTGCCGTAGTAATTGAGCATAACAGCAACATTATCAGCCGTGATGTAATCAGCGACCTACACACCACTGAGTTCCGCATGATGCTTACCCTCATGGTGAAGGTAATGCAGGAAAGTGAGCGGTTTATGTAAAAAGTTACGGAGATAATTCACATTTTCCGTAACTTTTTACATTTTCATCTTATATGTTTTTGGAGCATTTCATTGCGTTAATTTTCTTATATAAGATAAGACAGTACTACTATGACATAATTCAAGCGCCATACTCAACCCCTATTCTTTTGGATCAATGTCAAATGGAAGCAATGGAGTATCATCATCATTGCCACTATTGAATCGGTCGAAATCCGAGATATAGGAACGGTCTTGAATAACCTTATATTTCTCATACTCAGAATAAGCCTTTTCTCTGGCTTCTTCTTGCGAAACCTTACCTGCACTACTCTTAGCATCATAGTCCATAGTTTCAAGCAACAGCTTCAGGCGATTCTTCCAATCCTCCATCGTAGTAAATTTCCGCATCAGCTCGCTCATAGACGATCTCGGCTGCCGTATGATTGGTAACCGCCAGGTGCATCATATTCTGCACCATCTTATAGAAGAGTTTGGTACTTTCAGCCTTTGCATCATAATCTGCACTACACTCTGCATAAATATCAGTTATCTTCTGGTAGTATCTGCGTTCAGAAGTGCGGATTTCACGGATACGTTCCAGCAAATCGTCAAAATAATCCTTGCCGAAGTGCTTACCTTGTTTCAGACGTTCATCATCCAAGACATAACCCTTAATGATGAACTCCTTCAATACAGAAGTTGCCCATATACGGAATTGGGTTGCCTGATAGCTGTTCACTCGATAACCAACAGCGATGATAACATCAAGATTGTAGAACAATGGAGCACGCTCAACATCACGCTCTCCTTCGGTTTGAACTATCCCAATTTTTCGGATAGTTGCCATTTTATCCAATTCTCCAGTCTCGTAAATCTGCCCAACATGATAGCTGATTGTTCTTACGTCAACACCAAACAAAGCAGCCATCTTTTTCTGTGACATCCAAAAAGTTTCGTTGTTGAAAATCACTTCAATGCGAGTCTCACCCTGTGCAGTTTTATACAGTAAGATATTGGATTCCAGTGAGTTCCGCATAAGTTCGGTTGTAGATACGGATTGAGAAAAATAGGCTCTTGCCTGCTTCACCAATAACTTCCTTGAATCAGCATTCTCAGAAATAATCATACAGGCCATACGGGATAGATGGAAAGCTTCGACCTTGCGAAACGATCCACTACCCAGCTTAACCATTTCAACCACGTGGTTGAAATGGTCATCTATATCCATACCTTTTTCACTGGCAACCTTGATTGCTTTGTCTATTACATTCTGGAATTTCCAATATCCCGAATAGCCCATCGCATTACAAAGTTCGCGTGAACTCCAGTATTCTTTCCCGTTATCATCCACTTTCCGAATTTCTTCGAATGTCGGACGCATGTCAGGCACATTATCATCAGGGAAACAGGCACCGAGGTACTTATCACGATGATCACCTCCTATGGACTTGCGCCGGGCGGCTGTAAAACGTTATCACTTCACATGGTAGTGTTTATTCGAGAGCTGACATTAGCGCTTTTTGATAACACATTTGTAACACACATGGATGATTTCTCAATACTATAAATTCATAACAAATTGATTAACAGTTATTTATAAATAGAGTACATAAAAGAGGAATAAGTGATAAAATATATTTAAAAACAAAAAAAGAACAACAGAGATAAGTGCCTATAAATAAGCAACTTACTACCATTGTTCTCCCATGCTAATTTTGTACAAATAAGTTTCATTTTGCTTATTATAGTGATTCCGTTGGGGTTCGAACCCAAGACCCACAGCTTAGAAGGCTGTTGCTCTAATCCAACTGAGCTACGGAACCAACACTTTTCAAATCGCAAAATTGTCTAACCAGCGCCATTGGGCAATCTATTAGCCATTTTCTTATTTGCGGCTGCAAAGGTACATATATTTTTTGAATACACCAAACTTTTTCTCACTTTTTTCTTTTTTTATGCTTAAATATCGCAAAAAATAACTACCTTTGCATCCGTACGAAGCAAGAACAGCATTCTAGCTCCTAAAGAAAAAGAGATTTTTATAACGCATATTGAAACATAAAACATACGCAAATGAAAAAGTTAATCTTTTCGGTAGCTCTGTTCTCGGCAGCACTCTCTGCCAGCGCAGAAGACCATCCGCTCTGGATGCGCTACCCTGCCATCTCGCCCGATGGCACAACTATTGCCTTCGCTTATAAGGGCGACCTCTACAGTGTTTCTGTCAACGGCGGTGAAGCACGACAGCTCACAACCCATGCAGCCTTCGATTCGCACCCTGTATGGAGCCCTGACAGCAAGAAAATTGCCTTCCAGTCTAACCGCGAAGGAAGTCTCGACATCTTCGTAATCGATGCAAAAGGCGGTGCTCCTACCCGACTCACCACCAACAGCGGCAGCGAAACACCTATCGCCTTTGCAGACAACGACCATGTGCTCTACTCAGCCAGTCTGCAGCCTACAGCCCAGAGCATCATCTTCGGCGACAACACATTTCCACAAGTATATAAGGTAAGCACCAAGGGCGGAAGACCGGAACTCTTCTCTACCCTCACCATGGAGGATATCAGCATCGCCAAGAACGGCGACATTCTCTACCACGACAAAAAGGGATACGAAGACCCTTGGCGCAAACACCAGAAATCACCTATCGCACGCGACATCTGGCTGAAGAGTAACGGAAAGTTTGCCAAGCAGACTACCTTTGCCGGCGAAGACCGCTCGCCAGTATGGACATCAGACGAGAAATCATTCTTCTATCTGAGCGAACAGGACGGCACATTCAATATCTACCGCCGCAACCTCAACAGTTCAAGCGACAAGCAGATTACCCACCACAAAGGCAATCCGGTAAGATTCCTCACTGCATCCAGCGCCGACCTGCTCTGCTACGGATATGATGGCGAAATCTACACCGTGAAAGAAGGTGGAGAGCCTCAGAAGGTGAACATCTCAATTACAACAGATAATGACGCTCCAAGCCTCGTACGTCAGATTAAAAGCTGGGGAGCTACAGAGATTTCCGTTTCGCCAGACGCCAAGGAAGTGGCTTTCGTGATGCATGGCGACGTATACGTAACTTCTGTAGAATACACCACTACCAAGCGCATTACCGACACACCGCAGCAGGAGCGCGACCTGAGCTTCTCGCCAGACGGCAGAGCCCTGGTCTATGCAGCCGAGCGCAACGGCGTATGGCAGATTTACCAGTCTAAGATCAAGAACGAGAAAGAGAAGAACTTCACCTACGCTACCGATATCGAGGAAGAGCAGCTGGTGAAAACAGGCATTACATCGCAGTATCCTCAATACTCTCCTGACGGCAAGGAAGTGGCTTTCTTCGAAGACCGCGCTGCACTCCGCATCGTCAATCTGAAATCGAAGGAAATCCGCACCGTGCTCGATGGCAAATACGTCTACTCTTACAGCGATGGAGACATCGCTTTCGAATGGTCACCAGACAGCAAATGGCTCCTTTCAACCTATATCGGCAACGGCGGCTGGAACAACCAGGATATTGCGCTGGTAAAGGCTGACGGCAAAGAGGTTCACAACCTGACCAATTCCGGCTACAGCGACGGCAACGGCAAATGGGTGCTCGACGGCAAGGCAATGCTCTTCCAGAGCGACAGAGCCGGCTACCGCAGTCATGGAAGCTGGGGAGCTGAAGACGATGCCTACATCATGTTCTTCGACCTGGACGCCTACAACCGCTTTAACATGAGCAAGGAAGAGATAGAACTGGCCGACGCCAACAAGGACGAAAAAGAGAAGAAGGAAGACGAGAAGAAGGAAGAGGCCAAAAAGAAAGCTGACGAAAAGCAGAAGAAGACCGGAAAGATAGAGGTGGAAAAAGTGAAGCCACTGGAGCTGGACATCGAAAACTGCCGCGACAGAATCGTACGCCTCACCGCAAATTCTTCGCACATGGGTGATGCTGTTCTCTCTAAAGACGGCGACAAGCTCTACTACCAGGCAGCCTTCGAGGATGGTTACGACCTTTGGCAGCACGACCTGAAGGACGGCTCTACCAAGCTCGTTATGAAGGGCGTAGGCCAGGGCAACCTGCAGACTGACAAGGATGTGAAGAACCTCTTTATCTGCAACGGAAGCAGCATCAAGAAGGTGGATCTGAGCGGTTTCAGTACCAAGAACATCAGCTTTGAGGCTAACTTCAACTATAAGCCAGCCGAGGAGCGTCAGTATCTCTTCGACCACGTATGGCGACAGGTGAAAGACAAGTTCTACGACCCTAAGATTCATGGTGTTGACTGGGAAGGTTACCGCAAGACCTATGAGAAGTTCCTGCCTTACATCAACAACAATTTCGACTTCCAGGAGATGTTGAGCGAAATGCTTGGCGAGCTGAACGCTTCGCATACAGGAGCCCGCTACTACGCTTCGAACAGCGCGCTCACCACCGCCAATCTGGGTGTCTTCTTCGACCCTCAGTATCAGGGCGATGGCCTGAAGATTCAGGAGATTATCAAGCGTGGTCCTTTCGATGTGAAGAATACGGGCGTTACAGCCGGCAGCATCATCGAGAGCATCGACGGCGAGGAGATTAAAGCCGGAATGGACTACTTCCCATTGCTAGACGGAAAGGTTGGCAAGAATGTACGACTCGGCATCAGAAACGCCAAGGGCAAGAAGATGGAGGTTACGGTAAAGGCTATCTCTCAGGGTAAACTCAACAACCTGCTCTACAAGCGATGGGTAGACCGCAACCGCGCTTTCGTTGACAGCATTTCGGGCGGACGCATCGCTTATGTTCACGTTAAGGCGATGGATTCGGAGAGTTTCCGCACCGTTTACAGTGAACTGCTGAGCGACAAGAACCGAAACAGAGACGCTGTAATCGTAGACGAGCGCCATAATGGTGGCGGCTGGTTGCACGATGATCTCTGCACCCTGCTCAACGGCAAGCAGTATCAGGAGTTTGTGCCTCACGGCAAGGTCGTTGGCCGCGATCCGTTCAACAAATGGGTGAAGCCATCTTGCGTCATGATCTGCGAGAACGATTACAGCAACGGTCACGGTTTCCCATGGGTTTACAAGGAACTCGGAATCGGCAAGCTGATCGGTGCTCCTGTAGCAGGAACCATGACAGCTGTATGGTGGGAAAGGCTGATGGACAACACGCTGGTATTCGGTATTCCTCAGGTAGGCTGCCGCGACATGCGTGGTGTGTTCGGCGAGAACACCCAGCTGAACCCAGACATCGAGGTTTACAACAGTCCGGAAGATTTCATCAATGGCCATGATACCCAGCTCGAAAGAGCCGTAAAGGAAATGATGAAGAAATAAACAGAACGCCCTGCAAGGGTCCAGAAGCCAAACCGCTTCTGTCCCTTTGCAGGGCGAATTGTTCTTGTATCTGACAACATTATTTATTAAACCTTATTAACCCACATTATCAGTAAAAAACCTTCTGTCATGACATAAAACCCTCTAAATCTTTACTTTTTTTCTTGAAAAGGGCGAAAAAGCAAGTGAAAAAGCCATAAAATAAAAAAAAATGAGTATCTTTGCAGAAGATAAAAAACAAGATTATGGGATTATTCGGATTATTCAGCAACAAAAAGAAGGAAACTCTTGATAAGGGTCTTGAAAAAACCAAGGAGAGTGTGTTTGGCAAACTGGCGCGCGCCGTTGCCGGAA
>ERZ791760.155-NODE-155-length-40841-cov-8.018781_pt1 | contig 40841 bp, 55 predicted proteins | sample MGYA00509950_ERZ791760 | MGnify/ENA primary metagenome ERZ791760 (study PRJEB30046, sample SAMN00792002) | human gut metagenome | study: EMG produced TPA metagenomics assembly of the A metagenome-wide association study of gut microbiota in type 2... | reverse complement strand
ACGATTGGGATGAGGATGACGACTGATGCCTAAATCCCCCGCAGAACGCAAAGCCTCCAGTTGAAATCAAACCCCTCTCCGGAGGGGTTTTATCGTATATGCTCATTTTGCTTTTATCCACGGGAAGGGCGATAATTACCTCGTCAGCCTGAGCAACTGACACGATTATCCGGCGCCAAGTGGGGACACATGGCGCACAAAACCTTACAGCAATCCCTGTCACCGATGGCGAAATCCACCGGCGATTTTCTGCATTCAGCGTTTAGCCTCTGCGGAGGTGAAGCGTGAACATCCCTCAATGCGGCATCAAGCTGCACAGCGGCAACTTCAACGCAATAGGCAAGATTCTTCAGGAACAGCTCTCTTATGGGAAATGCCTGCGCCTGCAGGTCAAAGAGTGGCGCGAAAAGCGCAGCCTGAGCCAGAACGCACTCAGTCACATGTGGTACGCGGAAATCAGTGAATACCTGATTAACTCCGGGCGTACCGACGCAACTCCTGAGTGGGTTAAGCGCAACCTCAAAAAGACCTATCTCGGCTGCGAAGAGGTGACATACACCGACTTCATCACCGGTGAGAAAACCACAACGTGGGAGCCTCGCCATACCGCCGACCTTGATACCGGTGAAATGCACATCTTCCTGACTAAAGTAGAGGCCTGGTGCGCTCAGTTTGGTCTGTCTCTCACCATTCCACACGGTTGCGAATATCAGCAACTGCAGCAAAAGCAGGAGGCCTGATGACCAGCCTTCTCGCCAAAGTAATGGAACGCGGCATCTTCCGCGTACCGGCGCGCCGCAAGCGCAAAGTTGAAGTTAAGCCTTCCGACATCCCCACCTTTCACTATACGGCTCACCTGGCTGATGTCCGCTGGCTGCGCCGCGCTGCCAGAAGGAAAATTGCATGAGCCTCTACCGAAGCATTAATGGTGCTATCTGGCGCAACATCTGGGTTGTTGGAGATCTGCATGGGTGCCATACGCTGCTGATGAACGAGCTGGAAAGGGTCCGCTTTGACCCATTGTGTGACCTGCTGATTTCAGTAGGTGACCTTATCGATCGCGGGGCGGAAAACGTCGAATGCCTTGAGCTAATCACAATGCCCTGGTTCATGGCTGTTCGCGGAAACCATGAGCAGATGATGCTCGACGGACTATCTTCCTCCCGGAACGTGTATCACTGGCTCGCTAACGGTGGCGGATGGTTCTTTAACCTTGACTACGACAAAGAGCGCCTGGCTATCGCGTTGACGCATTTGGTTGCAGGTTTGCCACTTATCATCGAGGTAATGACCGAGGGTAAGAAGGTGGTGGTCTGCCATGCTGACTACCCGCATAACGAATACTCATATGGCAGGCCCGTCGATGCAGAACAGGTGATCTGGAATCGTGAGCGAGTGAGTGCGGCTCAGGATGGGATTGTGAATGAAATATCCGGTGCAGACCTGTTTATTTTTGGGCACACCCCGGCACATCAGCCAATCCAGTACGCCAATCAGATGTATATCGATACCGGGGCTGTATTCTGCGGCCGCCTGACCTTGGTGCAGATCCAGGGTGGTGCACATGCGTAAACCAGCACGTCGTAAATGCGCCCACTGCCGCGAATGGTTCCATCCTGCCCGGGAAGGGCAGGTGGTATGCAGTTTTGAATGCGCCAGCGCGATCGGCAAAAAACAGACAGCAAAAGCCCGGGAAGCAGCGAAGGCCAGAGCGGTGAAGCGCCAGCGCGCCGAAGAAAAGGAAGGACGCCAACGGCGTGCAGCACGCCGAAGTGAGCTGAAGCCAATTCGCTACTGGGTCCAGATGACTCAGCGTGTTTTCAACGACTGGCGGCGCGAAATGCTGCTGGCTGACGGGCATGCATGTATCTCCTGCGGGACAAAGACCGCTTTTGCGTGGCATGCCGGTCACTACCGCACCACCGCCGCCGCACCACAGCTTCGATTCAATCCAGATAACGTTTGGCTCCAGTGCTCCGCGTGTAACGTTCACAAATCCGGGAACATCGAAGCGTACCGTTCCGCCCTGGTTGATCTGATCGGCGAAGAGCGTGTGCTGGCGCTGGAGCAAAACAATGAAATCCACCCATACACTCGCGAAGAACTGGAAGGCATCAGGCGCCATTACAGCGCGCTACGCCGTGCGCTCATAAAACAACGGGAGGCTGCATGAAGATCACCTATAGCGACGAAGGGGCTTATTCCCGCATCTGGCTGACCGGTCCGTTTTGGCAACTGGCTATGGCCAGACGCATTGCGGATGCTGGTCTGGACGCTTCCCCGGTCAATACCTGGGAGTCTCGCGGCATTACCTTCCAGATCACCCTGTACGGAAAGAGCGCGTATGTGCTCAGGGCATATAAGGCAATGGCCAAGGCCATGGCGAGGACTACCAAATGAGCCGTGACGTTATCGAACGCATCCGCGACCGCTGGCAAAAGCTCCGTCTCTGCCGGCACCGCGGCACCGTACTGGTCGACTACAAAATATTACGCAATTTCGTCCGTATCTATAAGCGCCTGGGAGAGACAGCATGACAGCTCAATACTTGGAATTTGTACGCCAGCAGCTGATAGTGGCCACCGCCGATCTGAGCGGCGCGACGAAAGGGCAACTGGTGGCCTTTGCAGAGAACGCGCAATTCACCGCTACGGCGCGTAGCCGTGGAAGGAAGAAGGTAGCCGACCCGGTAACCGGCTGCATGGTAAACCCATCCAACCCGCCAATCCCCGGGCAGCAGTCCCGCGCAAAAGGTTCATCAATCGCTCTCGTTCTGCCCGTTGAGTATTCTACGGCCAGTTGGCGCCGGGCTCTGCTGTCGCTTGAAGAGCATCAGAAAGCGTGGCTGCTGTGGAACTACAGCGACAATATCCGCTGGGAGCACCAGGAGACGATCACCCGGTGGGCATGGGAGCAATTCAGCGAGAAGCTGGCCGGCGTACGCATTGCGAAGAAGACTGTCGATCGCCTTCGTCAACTTATTTGGCTGGCCGCTCAAAATACAAAGCAGGAAATAACCGGTAAAGGGCATCATTACTCTCCCGCCGCGATGGTGGGGATAAAGCCAGATAACTGGTGCCACAATTATTCAGATTACTGGCAGGTCATGATGGACATCTACCAGGAACTTGATAGTCAGGCGTTACTTTCTGTTTCTCGATCACGTTCACAACAAAAAGCGACTTTTTCGCAGCAGGTTCTTGCAAAAGTCAATTAAATGCGTCATATTTGAGTCTACTTTGATATGCTGCCTTAACTTTAAGTGGCGGCATGAAGAATAAAAAGGCCCTGGCGGAAACGTCGGGGCTTTTGCGTTTCTGGGTCAGAAGCACAGCGGTTGTGCGTTCGGCTGTTAACCGAATGGTCGAAGGTTCGAATCCTTCCTGTCCCGCCAGATAATGGCCTGACCTGATGACGGGCTCATAATCCAATCCATCAGTGGCGTTGCTGCAACAGCGTCGCAGGCCGCCAATCCCTCTACCTTGGGACCATTACGGCTACCGCCGTCGCTTTTACCCTTGGTATTTCTTCCCGCCTTGAGCGGGTTTTTTATTTTCAGGGTCGCGGGAATCACCCTCGACGCTTTGTTGGTAAATCAGCCCGACGGCCCTGAACCTTTTACTGACTACAGATAGCACCCCGAACATTATCGGAGGTGGAGACTATGAAAATGCCTGACAAAATCTTTTCGGCGGCCTCGTACTGCTCGTCAGGCGGCCTGATATGTACCGGGCTGGCAAGGTCCTATGACTGGTTTCATGGCCTTGACTGGAATTTTATTGCCCTGGCCAGTGGCGTGATAATCGGTGTAGCTACCTACCTGACCAATCTCTACTTTAAGCGCCGCTGGACGAAGATGTATCAGCAGTCCCTCGATCGTGGTTATGGTGGCCCGCCACCGCAGGATGAATAGCGATGGCTAACCTGAAAACAAAACTCAGCGCGGCCATGCTGGCGCTTATCGCCGCTGGCGCATCAGCTCCAGTTCTCATGGATCAGTTCCTGAATGAGAAAGAAGGCAATAGCCTCACGTCATACCGCGATGGCGCCGGCATCTGGACGATATGTCGTGGAGCTACCCGGGTAGATGGAAGACCTGTAACGCAGGGGATGAAGTTAACCCAGGCTAAATGCGACCAGGTGAATGCCGTCGAGCGCAATAAAGCGCTGGCATGGGTTGATCAGAATGTGCGGGTTCATCTAACACCTCCTCAAAAGGTCGGGGTTGCCAGTTTCTGCCCCTATAACATCGGGCCCGGTAAGTGCTTTCCTTCCACTTTCTACCGCAAGCTGAATGCCGGTGACCGTAAAGGCGCCTGCGCTGAAATTCGCCGGTGGATTTTTGATGGCGGAAAAGATTGCCGCGTGCGTTCCAACAATTGTTACGGCCAGGTCTCTCGCCGTGATCAGGAAAGCGCACTGGCATGTTGGGGGATAGATGAATGAGCAGGTTAACCGCCATTATCAGCGCCGTTGTGATCTGCCTGATGGTTTGCCTTGGGTGGCTGGCAATGCATTACCACAACGCTGCTGCTGAGCAGAAAACCCGAGCCGATGGCGCCGAGCAGCAGGTAAACGCAGCTCAGGCGATCACATCCAACGTTCTGACCACCATGACCATCTTCAACACTATCGTCGAGGCCAATCAGCATGCAAAAGAGCAGATCGCACTGGACGCATCGGGAGCCTCGGCTGATATCCGGGTTGCTGTTGCGAATGATGATTGCACTAATCGGCCTGTGCCTGCTGGCGCAGTTAAGCGGCTGCAACAATTCGCGAACGGTCTACGTCAAGGTGCCGGTGGTCCCGTTACCGGCCAACCTGACGGCTGACACCCCGCAACCGGAAATCCCTGACAACCTGACGTGGGGCCAGAGCCTGGATTTAAACGTCAGTCTGCTATCAGCGCTGGGGCAGTGCAACCGTGATAAGGCTGACATCAGGCAAGCAGAATCAAAACGTCAGTAGGGCATTACAGAGCCACTTCAAGAGGTGGCTCGATAATGTCACAACGAGGAAAGCCATATGCGCAATACTGGAATTCTGACGGCGGAAATTACGCTTCGCCCATACATGAAGCCGCTGCTCATCCTTTCGGTGCTTTTGCGCTGGGGCTGGCTCGCTAAGAAGTGTATCCGGATTGGCCCTGCAATTGGCAAGCGGGTGTAATTATAAACTTCTGCAAATGGTGTCTGAAAAGCGCCATTGACAGAGTTTTATGTAAGTTTCACAACTTACCGATCAAAAAATTCCCCGGTAAGTATTCGAGCAACCCAGAGGAATATTCTGTATGGCGTCGAAAAAGCTTACAGCTGATCAGCAGCAGCTTTTCGATGCTCTGACTCCGCTGCAAAAAAGGTTCGCACTTGCAATCATCAAAGGGAAGAACCAGACGGATGCCTATAAGGCTGCGAAGGGGAAGGCTAAGACGCCAGAAGCCATTCGCAACTCGGCGAGTCAGATCTTTACAAATCTTGGTGTGCAAGCCTTTCTTAAATCAGTACAGGGAGAGATTGTCGACGAGGCAATCATGACCCGAGAGGAGGCGTTAAAGCGTCTTTCTAAGATGGGTCGAACATCCATCGCTGATATAGCCGAGTTCAGCAACAGCATCGTTGGCGAAGATGACGATGGCAACCCTGTTTTCCAGGCCGTGTGGAGCTTCAAAGATTCCGCTCTTCAGGACCCTGACGCGATGAGTGCAATCTCCGAGCTCACTACGGGAAAGGACGGCATCAAGCTGAAGATGCACGACCCCAAAGCGGCAATTAAGCAGCTTGCCGAAATGCAGGGTTGGGACGCTCCGAAGAAAACTGAGCTGACCGGTAAAGACGGCGGCCCACTGAATCAGGTGACGTACACCGCTGAAGACTATGCGAAGGCCCAGCAGAAGCTGGAGGGAAGGTTAGAAGGGCTGGACTGATATGAGCGGAATTATCGAATGGGATGACCTGTCATTCCCGGAGCGCGTGATCATCCGTTCAAAGTCCACGAAGTCATTCCTCAACTTCACCCGGATATGGTTCGAGCTGATTCAGGGCGATCGGCTGCTGGTTAACTGGCATCACCGCCTGATGGCTTCGAAAATTGATGATCTGCTTGCCGGGCGCCTTGTCCCGCGAAACCTGATTATCAACATCCCGCCCGGAGGTACAAAAACAGAGTTCTTCTCCATCCACTTCCCGGCGTATGTCAACGCCCTGGTGCAGGAGAAGCGGCTCAAACGCTTTCGCAACCTGAATATCTCTTTTGCTGACACGCTGGTAAAGCGTAACAGCCGGCGCACCCGCGACATTATCGCCAGCCGAGAATATCAGGAATTCTGGCCCTGCTCGTTTGGTGTCAACCAGGCGGAAGAGTGGGAGATAAAGGACGAGCGAGGGCGCTCTATAGGCCAGACGGTATCGCGCTCAAGCAACGGGCAGATCACCGGTGGTCGTGGTGGCTACTACGGACCAGAGTTCTCCGGCATGGTGATGCTGGACGACTACAACAAGCCGGTGGACATGCTCAGCGAGTCCCGACGCAAAAGCGCGAATACGCTGCTGGTAAACACCATTCGATCACGCCGCGGCGATAAGTCGAAAGAGCACCCGACTCCGTTTGTGAGCATTCAGCAGCGCCTGCACACCGACGATGCAACGGGCTTCATGCTTGCCGGCGGAATGGGGGTGCCGTTTCACCATGTCGCCATACCGGCCATGATCGACGAGAAGTACATCCAGTCGCTCGATGAGCCATGGCGTTCGCTTTGCTGGGAAACGGTCAAAGATACCGATTCTGTAGTCGTTGGTGGCGTTCGCTACTGGTCATACTGGCCGCAGATGGAAGACGTTAACGACCTCCTGCAACTATGGGAAAAGGACCGCTACACCTTCCTGTCGCAATACCAGCAAAACCCGATGGCGCTTACTGGCGGGATCATCGACACCAGCTGGTTCAGAACGTACACCACGCTGCCGAAACTTACGCACCGCGCCGTGTATGTCGATACGAACAGCGGAAAGGTAGAGGACTGGCTGGATTACACCGTGTTTACGCTGGCTGGCATGGGTGTCGATGGCAACCTGTACATCATCGACGTCGTTCGCGGTAGGTGGGACCCGGAAGACCTGCTGAAGAAAGCGGAAGAGGTTTGGGAAAAATGGCGCCTGTCTGGCTCCATGCGGGTTATGCCGCTGCGTCATATGGCCATTGAAGAGAAGCAGGCCGGACAGGGCCTCATCACCACTCTGAAAAAACGTAGCCAGACCCCCGGACAACTCGCCATCCCGGTGAGGGAAATCCCGCGCGGCACCGGGCAGAACAAGCTCGTTCGCTGCCTTAACGTCATCCCCCAAATCAAAACCGGGAAAGTGTTTGTCCCCGCGACGCATACCGACGACGGACAGAAGCTTTCCAGCATCTTCTACGAGGACGGCACGATCGCAGGCTCAACGGAGTGGGTTCTGACGGCGATGACGGAATGCGCTGCTTTCTCCGCTGATGACAGTCACGACAACGACGACATCCTCGATACCTGGATGGACGCAATCGACGACAACCTGATTTCCGGCCCGCAGCCGATGGTTATCGACCCGAATCAACTCAGGAGAATTTAAGTGTGGTGGTTTAAAAAGAAAGAAGTCGCCGCGCCTGAGCCGGCAAAAGAACCTGAAGCACCGAAGGTCGGGATCAGGCCCGAGGCCGTGGCCGAAGTCCGCGCATTACCGAAAAGAGAGTTTCAGCGCTACGAGCCGCCGAAAGGGGTGATCCCCGAGGCTATCAAAAGCGCCATTCTGGCAATGGACTCCACGCCTTACGACGATCTCAATGCTGCGTATGGCGGTTACGGCTACGGCGACTTTGATAGCTTTCCCGGCTACCCGTATCTGTCCACGCTGGCGCAGAAGCCTGAATATCGCAAGATGGTAGGCACCATCGCGGAGGAAATGACCCGCAAATGGATAAAGCTCAAAACTGTCGGCAATGAAGACAAGGCGGATCGGGTAAAGCAACTCGAAGAGGCCATGAAGCGGTTTAAGGTGCGCGAGCGCTTTAAAGAAGCCGCAGAACACGACGGCTACTTTGGCGGTGGCCAAATTTACATCGACGTTCGTTCGCCGCGGGGAATCTCCGCATGGATGGACGACAACGAGCTGCAATCGAAGCTCTTCATGAGCGATAAGAAGATCACGAAAGGCAGCCTGCAGGGGTTCAGGGTAATAGAGCCTATCTGGACCTATCCGGGGATTTATAACTCCGACAACCCGCTGAGCCCGGATTTCTACAAGCCGACGCAGTGGTTTGTCATGGGACGGACCGTACATGCAAGCCGGATGATTGATTTCGTCTCGCGGCAGGTGCCTGACCTGCTGAAGGCATCGTATAACTTTCGCGGCCTGTCTCTCTCGCAGATCGCCGAGCCATACGTCAATAACTGGCTTCGCACCCGCGACAGTGTCAGCGACATGATTCACTCGTTCTCAGTTCCGGTAATCGGAACAAATATGAGCACGATTCTGCAGGGTGGGGCGGCAGATGACCTTCTTGCAAGGCTTGATGTCTTCAACCGATGCCGTGATAACCGTGGCGCATTCGCAAAAGACAACAACCCTAACCAGCCAGAAACGGTTGAGTTCGTTAACGCCCCGCTTAACGGCCTGGATGCCCTGCAGGCACAGTCGCAGGAGCACATGTCTGCGGTTTCGAGCATCCCGCTCGTCAAACTGCTGGGCATTACTCCAAATGGCCTTAACGCAACGTCTGACGGCGAAATCCGCGTTTTCTACGACTACATTCACGCCCTGCAGCAGTCTGTTTTTAAAGACAACCTGAAGCGCGTGATGGACATCATTCAGCTCTCTGAGTTCGGCGACATTGACGATGGCATAACCTTCGACTTTGAGCCGCTGTACGAAATGAGCGCTAAAGAGCGGGCGGAAATTCGCAAAGTAGACGCTGACACGGACGCTGTCTATGTGGCCGCCAGCGTGCTCTCTGGCAACGAAGTCCGCGAAAAAATCGCCGGTGACCCGGACTCGCCCTATCACTCTCTGGACCTGAATGATGACCTCGAAATCGAAGACGACTACGACGAAGAGGAAGAAACAGACCCTGACGATAAGGGCGGTTCATCCTAACGCTGGCGTCGAAGCATGGTACCGCCGACAGCTTGATAAGCAGGTGCAGGAAATGCAGGCATCTGTTGTCTACTGGCTGTCTGCAAACTATCGGGCCAGCGGCGCGGCTGTCGCCATGGATGCATCACCTGCAGTGATGATGCGTAATGCCATGCAGAAACTGGCTAAGCGCTGGACGCGGCGGTTTGATGACATGGCGCAAAAGCTGGCCGACAGGTTCGCTAACGACGCCATGAAAAACGCGGATGCTTCACTGGTCACAGCCTTCAAAGATGCGGGGTTTACTGTCGAGTTCAAGATGACCTCGCAGATGAATAACGCTCTTCAGGCGACCATCGCCGAGAATGTCGGCCTTATCCGATCCATACCCGAGAAGTATTTCACCGAGGTGGAAGGGCTGGTTATGCGGTCGGTAGCGCGTGGGCGCGACTTGTCCTATCTCACCGATGAACTCCAGAAGCGATACGGGATTACCCGGCGCCGTGCGGCGTTCATTGCCCGAGATCAGAACAACAAGGCCACCTCAGTCGTTCAGTCTGCTCGACAGCAGGCGCTCGGCATTACCCAGGGTATATGGAAGCACTCCCATGCAGGCAAAAAGCCTCGCCAGTCCCATGTGAAAGCTAATGGCAAGATTTTCGACCTCTCGGAAGGAATGCTCATTGATGGCGAGCACATCATGCCAGGCGAGTTACCAAATTGTCGTTGCACCTGGGAGGCTGTCATTCCAGGGCTTTCAAAACAGGATTGAGCAATGAACCCCACAGAGTGCTTAGCTTTCGATCGCGCCTCTGTGCGCACCATCGACGCAAATGGCCGCCTTCAGATTTCACGAACGAATATCAGCAAGGCAAACGTCAATGCCTACTACGGGCGAGAAATACCAAGAAGCGAAGAGCTTGGACTCGAACCCAACAAACTTTACCGGCTTTGGCGCCACCCGGACGAGCTCCGGAAAGCAGCCAAAACCTTCAATAACATCCCCGTGCTCAGCAAGCACATCCCCGATTTTCCCACCGACCCGCCCAATGAATTTCGTGTTGGCGTGACGCACTCCAATGCGGAGTTTGACGGCACGTATCTCACGGTTGGTATGTCGATATGGGATAACAGCGCGATTGCTGGAATTGAGAGCGGAGAGCAGCGAGAGCTATCTGCATCGTACAAGTACGTCGCAGACATGACCCCGGGTGTCACCCCTGACGGCGAGCCTTATGACGGCGTTATGCGTGACATTTTCGGAAACCACGAAGCGCTGGTCCCTGACGGCCGCGCAGGGCCAGATGTACTGGTCGCAGATTCATTACCACCGGAGCTTAATCACATGCGTAAACATAAGGTAGCGGCGATCCGCGCCACCCTTAAGCCACTTCTGGCGCAGGATGCAGATCTGGAGGCAGAAGTCCGCAAAGCTCTTCTGGCTCTTGATGAGGCCGAAAAGGAAGACGAAAAAGAAAACAAAACCGCCGACGACGAAGACGACGACGAGAAGGACAAGAAAAAAACGGCGGATGATGAAGACGATGAAGAAGACGACAAAGTCTCCAAAACGGCAATGGACTCTGCGATTCGCCTGGCGGCCGACAGCGCAACTAAAAAGGCTGCGGAAAACTTCCGGAAAATCCGTGAAGCAGAGCAGGTTGTCCGCCCGCTGATCGGCGACGTAGTTGCCATGGACTCAGCCGAAGATGTCTATCGCACCGCGCTTGAGCAAAGCGGCGTGGATATCTCCGGCGTTCACCCGTCCGCTTATCCGGCGATGGTCAAAATGGCGATCAGCCAGAAAGAAAATTCACGCCCTGTCATTGCGCAGGATTCCGCTTCCGTCAGTGAGTTCGAAAAAGCATTCCCGACCGCTGGCAAACTGAAACGAGGTTAACATGGCAGGTTTTCAGACACGAATTAACCAGTATCCGGCCCCCGGCGTCGAAGGGGCCTTTGCTGGCACCAACCCTCACGCGACCTATCAGGCCGGCGAGGGAGCTCTGGTTGCTGGCAAGGACGGCCTGACTGTCGGCCGCTTCGCCTGGGACGTTGACGGTGTGGCTTCCAATGCCGGTAGCGGTGTTCCGTCTGGCTTTGTCCATCGTGACGGTCAGGCCTCGATCACCATCTGGCTGGGCCAGGCATCCATGCTTATCCAGCCCGGACGCGAAATCACCCTGATGGTTGCCGGTGACTTCTGGGCCAAAACGTCAACCGCTGCCACCCGCGGGCAGAAGGTTTTTGCATCCCTGACCACCGGTGAGGTGCAAGTCGCCGCAGCCGGCGCGACCGTGGCCGGTTTTATCGAGACCGCATTCTATGCCGCAAGCGATTGTGACGCTGGCGAGCTGGTCAAAATCAGCACCTGGAGCAAGTAATGAACGAATTTCAGCGACACTACGCCGCAGCCAGCGGGAAATATGGCATTGTGCTGCCCGGCGCGAAGGACTACCTGAAGCCGGAGTTTGCGGAGAATTTCGCGCTGGCGATGGATGCCCAGCCGCAAATGGTCACTGCGAATAACGCCGGCATCCCGGCCTACTTCACTAACTACGTCGATCCGGAACTTATCCGCGTTCTCGTAACGCCGATGAAGGCCGCAGAGATTATCGGTGAAGTGAAAAAAGGCGACTGGACCACGCTGACCTCGCAGTTCCCGATCGTCGAGTCGACTGGTGAAACCAGCGCTTACGGCGACTTCAACAACAACGGCATGACGTCTGCCAACGTCAACTGGGTACCGCGCCAGTCGTTCCATTATCAGACTCACACCCGCTGGGGTGAGCGCGAGCTGGACATGTACGGCGCCGGGCGTATCGGCTATGCCGCCGAGCTCAATGTGGCCTCTGCACTTGTGCTGAACAAGTTCCAGAACAAGTCCTACTTCTACGGCATCGCCGGGCTGGAAAACTACGGTTTGCTCAACGATCCGTCGCTGAGCGCTCCGGTGACTCCGGCGGCGACTGGTTCCGGCGGGAGCGTTACATGGGCAACTAAAGACGGGCAAGCTGTATATGACGACATCTCCGGTCGTCTCTATAAGCAGCTGGTCTCTCAGACCAAAGGCCTTGTAGAGCGTACCGATCGCATGGTGCTCGGTATGTCTCCGGAAATGGAAGTCAACCTGACCAAGACGAACCAGTACAACGTGAACGTCACCGATCAGCTGAAGAAAAACTTCCCGAACATGCGTATCGAAACCGCTGTTGAATACAGCACCGACGCAGGCGAGCTTGTGCAGCTGATTGTTGAGCGTCTGGGTGAGCAGGACACCGCTTACGCAGCGTTCACCGAGAAGATGCGCGCCCACGCTGTCGTGGTGGAAGAGTCTTCCTGGCGGCAGAAAAAATCCGGTGGCACCTGGGGTGCAATCATTCGTCAACCGCTGGGCATTGCCAGCATGATCGGGGTGTAACATGGCCGAAACAGTAACTGTAGGATGCAAACTGCCGAACGGCCTGATCCTGGAGCAGGGCGAGTACAAAGTGGAGCTTAACGGCTCCAACTCCTCTCTCGTTGTCGGCGGCTACGGCCTGACCGAAAACGTGGACAAGGAAGCCTTTGAGGCGTGGCTGGCAGTACATGCTGATCAGCCCTACGTTCGCAAAGAGCTGGTGTTTGCCCAGGCGAAAACCAGCAGCGCCCAGGCGAAAGCGAATGAAAACGCTTCGGAGAAAACTGGTCTGGAAGGTCTGGATCAGAACAACCCGGCTCCGGGCATTGAGAAGGCGGACAAAAAATAATGGCGATCGTTGTCTTTGATGTTGCCGCATTTCGTGAGCGTTATCCGGAGTTCGATGCCGTAAGTGAAACGCTGCTTAATGCGTACTTCACGGAGGCAACGATTTACCTGAATAACACGGACAGCAGCCTGGTTGCGGATGTTGCTGTCCGCGCCGTCTTCTTGAATATGCTGGTTGCTCACATCGCGGCTTTGAATTCAGGCGTAAACGGCGAGAAGGCTTCTGGTCTGGTAGGTCGGGTGGCAAGCGCATCGGAGGGGTCTGTATCGGTTTCGACTGATGCGGGGCCTTCCAGCGCGTCATCGTGGTGGTATCTACAGACGCCATACGGTGCAGCTTACTGGCAAGCTACAGCCCCTTATCGCATTGTGCGATATGTCCCTGGCTCATCCCCTTCAATGTACCCGGGGCATTATAACCGTCGTTCATTCATCCGGAGGTAGCTATGGATGGAATGTCAGGCGGCGATAAGCTGATGGAGCACCTGCAGTCTATCGCAAAGGGGCTGTCCTCTGGCGATGATTTGAAGGTGGGCTTCCTTGAGGGGGCTAAGTACCCAGACGGGACGCCGGTAGCACTTGTGGCAGCCACTAACGAATTTGGCGGCACTGTAAAAATCCCGGCGCATACCCGGGATTTGAACTTTTACGTTCTCCGTGACGGCGTTTCGCGCTTCGCAAAGCCATCAAAGGCCAATTTCGCGCAGTCAGTAATGATACCCGAGCATATCGTTACGATCCCATCCCGACCGTACTTCAGGAAGACCATTTCTGAACATGGTCCGGAGTGGGGCGGAGAGCTCGGGAAACTCATGAAGGCAAACGATTTTGACGCCCGCAAAAGCCTGGCGCTGATGGGTGAGCGGATCAAGGGGCAGATTCAGTCGTCAATCATCGCTTTTTCTGAGCCGCCGAACGCAAAAAGCACGGTCGACAAAAAAGGGTTTAATGACCCGTTAATCGACTCGGCCCACATGCTGAACTCGGTCGACTACGAGGTGAAAGAGTGAATCTTCATTCCATAGTGCGAGGCGCCATTAGCGCGGTTAATCCTCGCGTCGAGGCGCAGATTTACCGCTCGATCGGACCAATCAAAAACCCGGATTACTCGACCTCTCCAGGTTTCGCGCCGCCGGTAACGATGATGGTGCAAAAGCAGGCGCTGAGTCAGGCTGATATCAGGCATATGGATAACATGAACATCCAGGGTGTGCTGGTCAGTATCTGGACGGATGGCAACTGGTGTGGGATTAACAGGGAACGGCAGCAGGGCGGAGATAAGTTCGTTATCGGCAATGAAACATGGCTGGTTGTGGATGTGCCTGAAATCTGGCCGGACTGGACGAGGGTTATCGCATGTCAGCAATTGACGTAGGCTTGCAGGTCACTGAAAGCGCTCTGTTTAAGGCGACTGGCGATTTCCTTTCCGTCCTCTTCCCGGATGCAGAGATCACGCAGACTCAGCAAAATCAGACCCCCATGCCGAAAGGCGGTTTCATTACTATGACGCCGCTTTTTCTGACGGACCTCTCAACCAGTGCTGTCAATTACGAGTATGACGGCGTTAGCGATTACGGGCGGGCAGAACTTCGCCGCGTTGATGAATGGCAATGTCAGATCGATTTCTACGGAGATCAGGCACAAAACAATGCCACCATCTTCTCGCGCATCGCCCGCTCCGAATTCGCATGCACCTGGTTCAGGGAAAACGCGAATGTCCTGGTACCGCTTTATTCCGGCCCTCCGCGGCAAACATCGATGATCAACGGCGAGAAACAGTGGGAATCCCGCTGGACGCTTGAATTCCACGCAAACCCGCTGATTGTCGTCAGCGTTCCTCAGCAGTTTATGACAGGCGCAGATGTGATATCGCAGCCGGTCGACGTGAGATTTCCTCCGGAGAAATAATAAATGGCAATTTCGCTATCAAAAATCGCCCAGATGCTTCCCGGCGTACTGAAGGCGACAGGGACAGCTATTGATCTCAATGGCCTGTTCCTGACCGACAGCGCATACGCGCCAGTTGGTGCAGTACCCTCATTTTCCAGTGCGGATGAGGTAAAGGCGTACTTCGGCAGCGCGTCGATTGAGTACACCGCCGCGGTGCTGTATTTCGCCGCATTCACCGGTAAAACGCAGATGCCTGGCAAGCTGTATTTTAGCCGATTCAATACCGCAGCAGTGGCGGCATTCCTTCGTTCCGGATCGCACGCCGCGACCACTCTGGCACAGCTCAAGTTGCTTTCTGGTACGCTGACTCTGACCGTTGACGGCACGGAGGAGACTTCTGCGGCTATCAACCTCAGCGGCGCGACCAGTTTTGATAACGCGGCAGAGCTGATTGAAACAGGCATTGGCTCCTCGGTTGTAGTGACCTGGGATAGCGTGCTGAAGAAATTCATCATCACCTCTGCCACCACAGGCGTGGATAGCACCATTACCTTTGCCGATGAAGGTACGCTGGCCACAGGTCTTAAACTGACCGAAGCGACCGGCGCGGTGATCTCTCAGGGTGCGGCGCCGGCAGTGGTTGACGATATCTTTACTGCCATTCTGACCAAAGAGCAGGATTGGGTAACATTCTCCACGACGTTCGCTGTCACCAAAGACCAGGCTAATGCGTTTGCGTTCTGGACAAACAGCCAGAACCACCGCTTTGCCTATGTCCCATGGGACGCATCAGGAACTGCAATCGTGGCGGGCAGCTCGAATGCACTGGTGTATGACATCATCAACACCTACGCCTACAACGATACCTGCCCCGTGTATGGTTATCCGAACCACGCAGCAAACGCTATGGGGTTTGTAGCTGCGCTGAACTTCACGCAGGCCAATGGGCGCTGTTCTCTGAATGGTCGTCAGGTGTCCGGCCTGCTGCCGATGATCAGTAACGATACTGATTACGAGGCGGCAAAGGCCAACGGTTATAACTTCTACGGCAACTATGCCTCGAATGCCGTCGAAACCAACCAGTGGGCGCCCGGCTCTATTACCGGTGATTATGCCTGGCTTGACGCATGGGCTGGTCAGGTATGGGTAAATGCTCAGTTGCAGGCGGCTCTCGTTGCGCTGTTCCAGCAGGCGAGCAATCTGCCCTACGCAGCAGCCGGAAAAGCTCGCATTGAGTCGTGCATGAAGCCGACCATTGAGCAATTCAGGGCGTGGGGTGGCATGACGGCGGGCACCGATCTTGACCAGTCGCAGATCGACCAGATTAACGCTATCGCTGGCGTCGATGTTACGGATTCGCTTATGGCTGAAGGGTATTACGTCTACATCGGCCCGTTCACCGCGGCAATGCGCGCCGTGCGTACCAAGCCAACGGTTTACTTCTGGTACACCGACGGCGGGATCATCCAGGGTATCACCGTTAACAGCACGGAGGTGCAGTAATGGCCGGTCAAAATATTACGTCGGCAGACGCCATCATTGAGCTGGTAATCGCTGAGCTCTACCCATCAGGGTTTAACCTGGAGCAGTTCGAAGCGCAGAACATCTTCGAAATGGGTGATACCGACACGGCAGAGTACCAGCGTACTGCTGACGGGAAACTGCTGGGTGGTTTTATTTATGGTGATCTTCCGTGGACTTTCCATCTGGCGGCATCATCCCCGTCGATTAAGTACATCGACAACTGGCAAACCACGCAGATGACCACGCGGTCTGTGCTGCGTGTCAATGGTACGGTGATCCTGCCATCGCTGGGTAAAAAGTACATCATGACCAACGGCATCCTGCAGCGCGCGCGCCGTATGCCGTCTGCTGGCCGTGTTCTTCAGCCGGTAACTGGACTCATCCAGTGGGAAACTGTCACCCCGGCAGACTACTCAGCGTAAACAATCAGCCCGGCTAAGTCCGGGCTTTTTTATACCCGCAATACCCCGCGCTTCACACGCGCACATCACAACACAGAACCTTTCAGGATGACCCTTGAGGATACCGGTTTGGCTATCGGTGCCTTTCTGTGGGCCGGATTCCTGTGTGACAAGGTTCATCACTAAAAGGTAATTACCGAGATGTCTAATATCATCCCCATGAATTACGATGACCGTTCATTTCCTTTTACGGCTGACTGCTGGTTCAATGCCACGGTTGCCGCAAAGCATCACGGCAAGCTACCAAAGGACTGGCTAAAGACTGAGGCGACAAAAATTTATATCGCCGAATTGGCTGAGGAGCTTGGAATTGCTGGCTCCGGCGTAAAAGAGGATTTTTCTCCCCTTTTAGTCAGAGTGGAGAAAGGGCGAAACGGCGGGACCTGGCTTCATCCGGAGTTGGCGGTGGAATTCGCCCGCTGGTTGTCAGTGAAATTTGCCCGCGCCTGTGATCGTCATATTAAAAATCTGCTACTGAGTAAAAACTTCCAGATCACCGAAGATCAGATTGTCGGCCTGATGGTGTGCCAGCAACCAACGTCCTGGGAGAAGCGCTTTAAAGACCCATTCTACCAGGCGCTGTCGAAAATGTCCGGCCTTCCTTACTTTGGTCATGTTGGCGGTTGCCCGGCGCTGTTCGGTCAGATCACCGCTCGATGGGTGTACGGTGTCGCACTTCCCGATTATGTCTATCAGGCAGCAAAACAAGCAGCGGGCGACAGCAGAGAGAAGATACACCAGCACCTCAAGCCTGATGCGCTGGAGAAGGTCGAGCAGCAACTGATCGCCGTTACCAATATCGCTAATTGCAGCATTGACCAGAAGGACTTCGAGGCCCGTTGTATGTCCGCGTTTCCCGTTAAGGGTCAGATGAAACTGCTGTATGCGGCGGCGTGACCATGAATAACCGAATCGTTGAATGCGCCTCCAGAGCGGGGCGCGACTTCTCGGAATTCATGACAGGCGAGAAGAACATGATGGAGGCGCTGCGGTCGGCTGAAGAATTCACCGAGCAGTTACGCGTTCACGGCTGCGTTAATCACCACTTCATCAATTTCATGATGATGAAAGCGATAATGAAGGTATTTGACGACTTGCGCCGAGAGGAGCTGCGGGAAGAGCGACGACGCAAACGTGAAGAGAAGAAGAAATGAGCCCACTACGGTGGGCTTTTTATTGCCAGATAACTCATTCAGGAAACAAAAATGGCTCGTAAAAGTATCGTATTCACGGTTGAAGCAGATAACCGTGACAAGGGTAAGCAGTTCAAAATCACCGAAATGCCGGCGAGAAAGGCCGAAGAGTGGGCGATCCGCCTGGCGTGCGCCGTGATTGGCGCCGGCGTCACCGTTCCCGACAATATGATGATGGCCATCAGTGCTGCGGTGGAGCCGGCCCCAGCCGAGGATAACGCAGAAGCTCGCGAGCTGTATGAAAGCGTGATGGCCAGCGGCATGGCAGGCCTCGCTCAGTGGGGTATCACTTCACTGGCTAAAGTTCCGTTCGAACAGTCCAAGCCTCTGCTTGATGAGTTGCTTGGCTGCGTGAAATTCCTCGGCGGTAACGGTATCGAAACAGCGCTTGTTGACGAAGGGCAGATCGAAGAAATCAGCACCTGGTCGCGCCTGAAAATCGAAGCCTTCAAACTCCATATCGCTTTTGTAGCAGCCACCGCAAGTTAGAAATCCCCTTATCCGTTCCTGAAGATTCAGATCGCGGCTTCATACAGTACGAGAACGTGCCGCGCACTATTGCCGCGGTGATCTCCGGGAAAATGGCGACACTCCACGAACTGGACACGGTGTACAGCGTTCAGGATATGTGGTGGCTGATTGAAATAATGACCGTGGATAACACCAACAGAGCCATAGCAGCGGAGAGTGATCATGGCAGCAACGGTAATTGACGCCCTCCTGGTTACGCTGGGCCTTGATACTTCTCAGTTCCGCAAAGGCCAGCAGGAAGTCAGTGACGACCTGAAAAAGCAGCGCGAAGATGCCAAAAACACCGCCAAGGAAATGGCGGAGCAGGGCAAGAAAGCCGCTTCGTTCTTCAGCAGCATAAAGACTGAATTGCTGGCACTGACTGGCGTTACTGTCACTGCCGGCGGCCTGATAAGCTTTGTGAAAAGCACCACTTCCGGCCTGATGGATTTATCGATCCAGTCGAAAGCGCTGGGGCTGTCAGCCCGTGAGCTTGACGGCTGGTCGAAGTCAGCAGAGGCAGCAGGGAGTTCAGCTGAGAAGATAAGCGCTTCTCTGCAGGGGTTTCAGGGCGCCATACAGGGCGCCAGGGTCGGCGATTACAGTAGCTCTATTTTTGGTGGTCTGGCGCAATTAAATGCACTGACGGGCCAGAATTTTGATGTGTGGGGACAGGACGCCAGTTCCCTGGCCAAAACATCCCTTGATGCGCTACGGAAAATCAGCGATCCAAACCTTCGCCGGCAGGTCGGGTTAAGTCTTGGATTTGATGATGCAACCTTGCAGCGTAATCAGGAAGGGAAATTCCTGCCTGACGTTGATCGCCTGACCAAAAGCTCCGGCATTACAGACGCCTCAACCAAAGGCGCAAAGGAATTTACAGCTGCATGGGCGGAGCTGGGCCAAAATCTCGACACGGTAAAAAACCAGATTTACGTGGGCTTGATTCCAACCATTCGCGATCTGAATGGTCTCCTCATAGAGTGGTCGTCTGGTAACGCAAAATCCTCTTCATTCTTCAAAGAGCTGAAGCGGGACATTAACGACATTACTGGTATTGACCTTGGTAGCTGGACGCTATCAGGCGATCTGCGCAACCTCAAAGATAACTTCTCCATGCTCGGAAAAGTGCTTAATCACCTGGGTAACGCTTTAAACGAGCTCAATAACGGCAACTTCTCCAAGGCTGCCGATGAGTTTAAAAAGGCGTGGTACGGCACTGAAGACGGAAAGCCTACCGGCAATGATGCGCTGCCCGGAGTGACGAAGGCAGCCGAGCAGGCGCTGAAGAAAAACGGCGGCACGCTGGATTTTAAACCTGATCAGGACTCTGCGTATCTAAGCCCGCAGCAGCAGGCAACACAGAAAATGCTGGATGCAGTTAAGTTTCAGCCGCTTCCTGAACAGCGCAGACAGCAGCAGGATGAGAGAGACTACTGGGAAAGCACCAAAAATCTCCTTTCAAAAATCGCTGATGCCCTGATCTCTCCAGCGGGCGCGGCAACAATGCAGCCGGATACCTCTGGATACCAGCCAAACGTCCCGCTTAATGCGCAGGCTGCTCGCCTTGGCGCTAAAGGAAAGGCATTTCTTCAGGCAATGGCTGGGGAATTCGGGGCGCTGGAAGGTAAATATGGACTGCCTGCTGGATTGCTTTCTTCGTTATCAGCCGCTGAATCTGGTGGCGATCCCTACGCAGTATCACCCAAAGGAGCAAAAGGCCCATTCCAGTTTATGGATGGAACTGCCAGAGACTTGGGTTTGAAGGGGATGGACGTTTATGACCCCCACAAGTCAGCTGATGCCGCTGCAAGATACCTGCGCTATCTACTGGATGCTACCGGTGGCGATCTGGAAAAAACTCTTGCTTCCTATAACTGGGGGCTCGGAAACGTCCAGAAGAAAGGCATGGATAACCTGCCGTCGGAAACTCGCAATTACGTCCCTAAAGTCATGGCCGGAATGCGCCCCGGCGCAGGTATGGCCGTAGACCGTTCGCTGCCCGGGCAGTCCGGTGCGACTTATCAGTTTTATGGCACCAAAATCACCACCCAGGCCCAGAACGTGGAACAGCTTACCAGCGACATCAAAAAGCACGGCGACAACCGTGTCATGCTTTTGGCTGGCTACTCAGGACAATAACTCATGTCGTTTTCTCTGAATGTCTCGACAGTGCTATCCGCCATTCAGGGAGGAAGCCTGTTATCCGTCCTTAACAGCGCTCTGTCGCCAACTTACCGGATCACCTATAACACCATTGACGAGTCGCTTTTGACGGCTGCAGCCGGGCAGGAGGTTTTCTCTCCTTCCGGCTGGGTTAGCGTTGATCGCTACGGTGATGCGGCGGTGACTAAGGGGCCGGTAGAAAAGGGCCGGTACACGTCCTACAACAAAGTGAAACAGCCGTCTGAACTGAGGATCATTTTTGCCCTTGAGGGGTGGACGGCTTTTTCCGGGGCGCTGCCTAACCTGACCAATTTCTCTTTGCTTAGCCGTAACAATTTCATTCAGAAACTGGATGAGATGAAAAACACGGCCAGCACCTACAACATCGAGACACCGGATACGGTGTATTACAGCTACGATCTGACCCACTTCGATTACTTTGTGGGGTCATATCGCGGGCAGACGTTGTTGATGGCGAACTGCACTTTCGAGGAGATCATGGACGGCGGGGAGGTCATGCTTTCAAATGCTGTGATTGAAGGGCCGCCGACCAGCAATGCGAAAACCAACAACGGCGCCGCAGCCTCAACGCAGGTGATCACGGGGGCAACGAAAGAGGTGACTCTGAGTAATGTTAAAGATGCCTGGTCTAGTGCCAACACTACCTTATCAGACGCCCTCCAGACAACCGGGGCGGCGATTGTGTCTAATGTTAACTCGGCGGCCGAGTCGGTCTCTAAGGCGTGGGACAGCTCTTCTACTGCGGTTTCTAAGCAGATAAAAAGCACCGTCTCCGACTTTCTGGAAAAGGTGATGTGACATGCAGGAAATTAGCTTATCACCTTCACTATCTCAAAAGGTCTATGTCACGCTTGGCGGTCAGAACTGCGCGATCAAGTTACATCAGCGTTCAACCGGGTTTTACGCCGATCTGTATGTCGATGACAAGCCGATATTTCAGGGCGTTCTCTGCCTGAACTGCGTTTACCTGGTTCGGTATAAATATCTGGGGTTCAGTGGCGATCTGGTTTTCGTTGACTCAAAAGGTACAGCCGATCCCTATTACGACGAAATCGGCACCAGATTCAAGCTGTATTATGCGACGAGCAGTGAGGTCGGCAGATGAGTTACAAGGAGAGAGAGCTTACCGTATCGTTCACGCTGGCCAACGGTACGTTTGACGGTGGCATTGGTAATACGCTGACGGTTAAAGACTTCAAATGTGAAGCTGCTATATCTGCCTTTGGCGGCGCTACAGGCACAATGTTGGAACTAAGCCTGTGGGGCCTGTCGCTGGAGAACATGGCCAAGCTGACGACCAACGCGCAAAAAATAATCGCCGCCGAGCAAAATGCTATCGTCGTTTATGCTGGTGACACCCGTGTTTTTTCCGGGTCAATAACATCAGCCAGGATTAACCTGAACCAGATGCCGGACGCGCCGATTGAGATAACCGCGGCCGCCGCCGGCAGGGAGCGCCTGATCCCCTGTGAGCCTACATCCATTCGCGGCGATGCGGATGTGGCTGATATGATTCGCGCTCTTGCCTTTAAAGTTGGCCTGAAATTCATCAATGTCGACGTCAAAAGCACCGAGCGCAACCCGGTGTACAAAGGTAATGCGATAAAGCAGATCATTGAAATAGCAGCTGCGCATAAAATAACGGTAAATATTGATTTTGGCACCGTCACTATTTACACCGGGAAGAAACCCTCTGACTCTGTCGTTCCATATGTTTCTCCATCAACAGGGCTTATTGGGTATCCGATTTTTTATGACATGGGGATTAACTTTCGCTGCATTTACTCTCCATCTCTGAAACTGAATACCAAAATCATCCTTGAGACTGACCTGCCGCACGCAAGCGGGGAATGGATTATTCAGGCAGGAACTACTCATTATCTTTCCTGTAAAGTTCCAGGTGGTCTGTGGGAAACGTTCGTTGTGGCCGCGCCTGGGTATCTTGTAAAAGGGGATGAAAATGCTAACTAACCAGACCCCTGAGAGCGTGTCATCGCAGGGTAACGCCATATTATCGCTGCTACATTCAGCGCTGAAAGGAATGACGTTTGTCGATATTGTTCTGGTTAGGGAGGTTGAAGGCAATGTGTTGACCGTTCTCCCCCTGGTTAATGATGTAGACGTTTCAGGCCGGGCCATTGCCAATCAGGACGTTTACCAGATCCCATACCTCAGACTTCAGGCGGGAAACAGCGCGGTAAAAATGGATCCAAGGCCAGGAGACATTGGTCTGGTTGTGATCTGCGACAAGGACACCACGAACGTTAGGGAAACCAGATCAGAGGGGCCCGCACCAACTCAGCGCCGGCACTCGTATTCCGATGCGATGTACATAACCGCAATAGCCAGCATGAATGGCGAGCCTACTGAATTCGTTGAATTTACTGGAAATGGCATAAATATAAAAAGCCCTGGCGTGGTTAACATCAATGGCTTGAAAGTCCACTCAGATGGCAAACTTGAGCTTGTCGATGGCTCTATCGTTGATGGGCATGACCATGGCGGGGTAATATCAGGGGGAAGCCGAACCGATCCCCTGGAGCCGTGATGAAAAAATTAATAGTCATTTCAGCATTTATCCTTTTTGCCTTATCTCCGCCAGCCATATCAAAGCAGATAACATCACATTTAAAAATGGTTGATGGCTATTTTAATGGAATTCTCACGGCAAATGATGACGAGCCGATATGGTTTGGTATCTTAGAGTTTGACTTTTTGGGCAGCCAGCACCTAACCTGCAGAATGGACTCAATGCATACCTCCGGAGATGCACCGGACAGGATGTCGTCAGTTAACTACCGTTGCCAAAACGGGTTTTCTGTCCAGCTATCAAAAAAAGAAAATGAAAGGTACGCTACTTTAAGCCTACAAAATATAAACTTCGACAGTGGCGATGAAAGGCAGTTAGGTAGTTACAAGGTTACCTCTTCAATCCCTTTAACGATGATTGAAAATAATAAATATAATGATGATTTGTTCAATAAGATGAACGCCGAGAGGGAGCGATGGATAAAGGAAAATACTGTTGACGTTTTTTCAGCGTGCGACATTATTATGTCATCCCACCTTCTGGCTTATCAAATGGTAAATACTGGAACACAAAAGAACAGCGCAGGCAGGAATGAAATAAGGGATGCGCTGTCAAAGCTTTACCCAAAAAATGCGGATGAAATGGCTCAATCCTTTATAAGCTTTCACTCTGGAGACAAAGAGCCTTTCGGGATGCCGCTTACATTTGGAGTTAAGGGGCGCATGATTAAAATGTGCATGGATCAGCCTGGTGATTACATTCCTGAGTTTGGCTCGCTGGTCATGTCGGGTAAAATATTCAGATAAAAGTTTCTTATTTATAAACCACAGTAATTAAACAATATACCTCGCTTCGGCGGGGTTTTTTTATGGGCGAAATCCATGAAAACAATATCTCTCAAACTCGATCCCGACACCTGGGATCTTGTCCTTGATGAGCTGGGTAATATCGCCACGGTTGAAAACCCCTACGCCTGCGCTCAGGACGTAGCGACGGCATGCTTGGCTATACGCGGCGAGTGCATTTACGAAAAAGACACCGGCGTTAATTACAAAGAGCTTCTGAACGTCAAGGCCAGCACCGGCGCCATGGCGGCCGCGCTTCAGGTTGAAGCGTTGCGGATGAGCTATATCGCGCGCGCTGAGCCGACGCTGATTAACAACCGCGATACGCGCCGCACTACCGGCGTTATTGCGATCGTGGATACCAACGGCCTGGATTCCAGCGTCACCCTGTGAGGAAAAAATGACGACAATCTCTACGGCGGTACCGGCCGTGACCTTTTCCACCACTGGCCTTGATGTTCCGGATGAGGGAGACATTCTTGCCGGGCGTATAGCAGATATTGGTTCTGCATTCGGGACGGCGATGAGCACGAACCTCAAGACGCCGCAGGGGCAACTGGCTGTCACTGATACTGCAATCATCGCAGACAAGAACGATCAGCTTCTGGCTATCGTCAACAACATGAACCCGGACTTTTCCTCCGGCAGGTTTCAGGATGGTATCGGCAGGATTTACTTCCTCGATCGCATTGCTGCTGCGGGTACAGTTGTAACGGCCACATGCTCCGGCGTACCGGGGACGGTGATCCCGGCACAGTCCTATGCTACCGACGATAACGGTTATATGTACGTGTCCCTGGCGGCCGGAACGATAGGTGCGGACGGGACGGTAAAGATCGAGTTCCAGAACCTGACTACCGGGCCGATAGCTTGCCCCATCGGTACGCTGACAAACATCTATGTCGCGGTAAGTGGCTGGTCGAGTATCACCAACGAGACTGCAGGTGTGCCGGGCTCGAATGTTGAAGGGCGATCTGCATTTGAGTATCGCCGTCGCCAGTCAGTGGCACGTAACGCCTTTAACACAGCAGCGGCTGTGCGGGCTGCTGTCCTGGAAGTCGACGGGGTGCTTGATGTTTATGTGATCGACAACAAAGAGCCGACTTCCGTCGAGAAAGGTTCCACGAATTACACACTGCTGGCCAGCTCGATTTATATCGGGGTTTATGGCGGGGCAGTAGCTGAGATTGCAGCGGCCATCAATAAAAAACTTCCCCCGGGCACCGTTATGAACGGTGACACCACAGGAACCGTGCAGGATACCGAAAATTATGACGCCCCTTATCCGGAGTACACCTACAGGTGGAAAACGCTGGACGCGGTGAGTGTTCATATCAAAGTGGAATACGAGGCAAATGATGGCCTTCCGTCAGATATCAACACGCAGATCAGAGCGGTCGTCCTGAACGCCTTTACCGGCGCAGATGGCGGTACCCGGGCGCGTGCCGGCGCGCGAATTTATGGCAGCCGCTATATCGGACCCATTCAGGCGCTTGATGCACAGAACATGAACGTGCTTTCGGTCCAGATCTCTCTGGACGGAACCACCTGGTCTAGTGCGCTGACCATGGGCATTGATCAGGAACCGACCCTCGATACGACAAACATCATAACGGAGGCGGTAAGTGAATAATGTCGACTGGACGATCTACGCGCAGTACGTGAACTCAACCAGCCTGCGGTCACTGATTGACACCTTTAACGCTTCTGTAGCGCCAGAGGACTGGATAGACACGTTCTATGACCTCGTATTCAACATCGAGACCTGCGGCGATTACGGGCTGATGTGCTGGGGTAAAATCGTTGATGTAGAGCGTTTGCTGACTGTGACGCCATCCCAGCAGTTTCTGGGGTTTGGCGAAGCGACAAGCACCCCAGCAGAACTCACCGACCCGCAACCCTTTAACCAGACTCCTTTCTATACCGGCGTGCAGGACACGAACACTGTCGTCCTGACCAATGAGGCATACCGCAAGCTGATCATGTGCAAAGCGATGGCGAACATCAGCGACTGCACCGTGCCGGTCATGAATCGCATGCTGATGTACATGTTCGGAGCCAGTGGGCGAGCTTACGTGCGTGACGATGGCAACCATGTCATGAGCTACGTATTCGAGTTCCAGCTTTCCGATTCTGAGCTGGCCATAGTGCAAAGCTCCGGAGCACTTCCTTCCCCGCCAGGGGTAAAAGTAAACATCGTTCAGGAGGTCTGAATTGAACAATTCAGCCATGCCGTCACGTCTGACGGTTGTTTTTTCTGCGAGTGGTGACAAAAACACGATCCCGGTAAATTCCACCCCTGAAACGTTAGCTGATGGCCTTGCCGCGATGGACTCAGGATTTCCTCCGCTTACCCGCATCGCTCTATCTGCTGGCGGTAAGCCGCCAAAGGGGCAGGATTTTAATGGGATTTTTAATGATGCCTATACTCGACTGCAATGGGAGCAAGCCGGAGGTTTCTATACATTCGACTCTGCATTTTCGGCAGCTATCGGTGGATACCCAAAAGGCGCGATTCTTATCAATTCAGCCAGGGATGGATTCTGGCAAAGCACTATCGAAAATAACACGACAAATCCTGATGCTGGCGGTATTGGATGGATTAATTATTCATCCGGACGACTCCTGAACGTGCAGACATTTTTATCATCCGGCACTTATACGCCAACCCCTGGTGCTAAGTCGGTTGTTGTTGAAATGGTTGGCGGTGGTGGTGGGAGCGATGCTGCCCCAGCCACTGGAGCGGGGCAGGTGTCAATAGTTTCAGGTGGTGGGGCCGGGTCATATGCTAAGGGTAGATTTTCAATAAATTTCACCAGCATTAGCATCGTTGTTGGCGCTGGCGGGCAGGGAGGCACCGCAGCATCTCCGGTTGGCTCTGTTGGTGGTTCAAGCTCATTTGGATCGCTAATGGTTGCGCCTGGCGGAACAAGAGGACCGTCTGCCGGACCAGCAAATCCACCTTTTCTACCTCAGGGTAATGTCGCATCAAGCGCTCCTTCCGGTGCCAATATCATAGGCTCTCCAGGAGCCCCATCTACACCTGCATACGCTAACGCAACCCAGTCATTCCTCGGATCACCTGGGGCAAGTAGCGTTTTTGGAGGCGGGGGATGGGTGCCATCATTTGGAGACCCGGCTATTGATGGGCAGGCATATGGTTCAGGCGCATCTGGTTCTTCACAAGGACCATCCTCTCCAGCAGTAAATGGCGCCAAGGGGAAAGAAGGCATCGTGATAATTTATGAATATTCATGAGAATAAAAAATGACAATCACCGAAACGCAAAAAACTGCTCAATTAGCAGCAGATGCCGCCGTTAGTGCCGCAGAAGCCAAACAATACATGCTGGAGGCTGAGCAAGGATATCAGGATACTAGTGCTGCAGCCCAGCAAGCCCAGGATGCAGCTGGATCAGCTCTTTTATCCAAGCAGAGCGCGGCTACATCAGAAGAAAATTCACTGCAATATGCAACAGAGGCGGGAGTTGCAAGAGATGAGGCTGTAACAGCAGCATCTAATGCCTCTGAATATGCACTGAACAAGTTCACATTCTATAAAACGCCGAGCGATCCGGACGGTACAATTGCAGGCCTCGCTGCCACTACAAACGGTCAGTCATTCCGCGTAGCGGAAGGCCCGGGAGCCACAGCGGCATTCAAAACCTACGAGAACCAGGATGGCGTGGCTGTACTGCAGGCTTCTCAGCCAGGCACAGCCGCTGTAACCGGGACAATTCGCGAATTTCCTACACTGGCGGCGGCACAGGCCGACGCCGATGCTGGCAATATTCCTACAGGTTCAACTGCGTATTATCGAAGTGCTGATGATGGAACTCTTGCGATTGAGGTTATTAACAACGCCGGGACGCTGCAGCCTACCGGGCGGAAAATGCCTTCTCAGGGGTATGTTGACAGAGTAATCAACACCTCAACGGATAATGGAAATATCACCGTTACCTCTGACTCTGATGGTAACACAGTAGACGTCCGTGACGACTTTGGCGGTGTAAATATCCCCGGCATTCCTGCGCCAGTTCAGGACATATTACAGCAGGTTAAGAAAGATGCATCACCGGCAATTCTCCGCCTGACCGATGCAGAAAATGCGGCCTTTGCCTCAGTGGATGAATATGGGCATTTACGTCTGCCGGGAATGCCGGAGAGTATGCAGGAGAGGCTCGAAGCCTTAAAAAAACGCATGGAAGTGATTCGTAAGCAAGGCATGATTCTGGATGTGCGGGATTGCGGCTTCAACGCGAAAACAGGGCAGGATGCCCATCGCCCGCTGCAACGGGGTTACAACTGGTTATCAGCGAACGGCGGCGGATATTTATATGCACCGCCAGCTTACTACAAGATGCCCATCCCGGTAGTTCCCAAGTCTGGCGTTTCGCTTGTCGGTGGCGGCCAGGAAGGCACAATATTTTTACCAATGGGATATCTGCCTGCGTTTCAGTATCGGGGGAAACCAACCGAGGCATCGACGGAAGTTTACGTCGAAAATATCCAGTTCTGTGATTTTACCGTTGATGGTGAAAACCAGCAGTTGCACCCGGAGCGCGGTTACATACCGGATATCAAGGGCATATTCCTGCAATATTATCGCAATGCCTACTTTGATCGTCTGACTGTCAGAAATACCGGGGCGACCGGTTTCGGTGTGGATATGCCTGATAAGGTTTTCGTCGCCAACTTTATCGTTGAAAACTGCGGCAGGCTGGCTCAGGTCGGCGACTTGGGAGCGTCGGGGTTCGGCCTGGGTACCAGCTTCATGAGCAGTGAACCGATTTTCCTGTCAAAAATCATAGGGCGTGGGAATAAAAATTACGGCATCTTCTTTGAACCACAGCGCAGCGTCGGTACTGCGCAGGATGCGATTGTTTCTGATGCTACATTTTCCGGCAACTATGCGGGCATGGCTGACTGCGGCATTGAGGGACTGATAGCTTCAAATATCAACCTGCGAGGAAATCAGTATGGATTTATGGCGGATACCGGTACCAACAACGGCGGGCGTCCAGGTCATCGCGGTAAGCTGATTAATTTGATTGTCAAAGACAACACAAAACACGGCATGTATTTTGTCTCGGCTAAAGATGAGAACCTCATCGGTGAGTACGCCATTATTGGGGCGCATATTTTTGGTAATGGTGAAGACGGCATTAATTTCAAGTACGCGAACAATCGGACAAATTCCGGTTTGCGTGTATCAGATTGCGATATTAATAGTAACGGTCGTCATGGTTTACATTTCGAATCTGGCCCCGTGGTTAACGCTCATGTGACAAATACCCGATTCTGGAATAACGGGAAACAGGTTTCAGGTAACGGCATCAACAGCAGTGCGAGCGTGAAGAAAAGCCGCTTCTCGATGAATAGCTATTACGATTTGCAGTCGGCACCAACGCAGCAGTACCCCGTATCCATCAGTGGGGATATGGAGGATGTCGACATTTCCTTCAATCACGGCGCAGGCAATGTGCATAACTCACTCAACCTGACCGGGAATAAAACCCGCGTCACCACACTTTCAAATTCGGGAATCGAATAATGGCGACCATTGTAAAAAGTAATATGAAAATTAAAGGTAATATTAAATTACCTCCTGTAAATGCCCCTCTTCCAGAGGGGGCTAATCTCTTCTCGGACTTTGCAGGCTCTCGTCATGTAATCAAACATGCCAGCGGTAATGTTATTCGCTCAACTAAACTTACGGATATTCTCTCATTCTCGCGAGCAAGTACCGCAACTCGGGTCGCTGAAAGCGGATTGCTGGAGTACCTCCAGGCGAATGAGCCCGCTATTGATTATCACCCCATGTCCGGGGAGTGTCTGGGTTTGCGGATTGAACGGGGTACGTCGAATCGCCTCGCATGGAGCCAGGACTTTACTAAAACTGCCACCTGGTCTGCTTCTGGTGTTGTGCTCACGCCTGCGTCCGCTGTTTCACCGGACGGCAACCTTACAGCAACCAAGATGATTGAGGCCACCGATACCGCAGCATCAGTACGAAAACTGGCAGCAACGACAACGGTGGATGGAACTAAAAGTAATCCCTTCGCCTTTAGCGTTTTTGCGAAAGCGAATACTGCGGACGTACTTCAGCTCTCGGCTGTGGGAGCATTCCCTGACCCGACCTTTGTTAACTTTGATCTGAAAAATGGCCGGCTCGGGAAAGCCTCGACAGGATCAACCACAAGAGGGTTATTGCAGGCATCAATCGAACCATTCCGCAACGGCTGGTATCGTTGCTCAATTGTCATCATCCCGTATAGCGCCATGAATCCGGAATTTACGCTGGCGTTGGTTGATAACGATACCAGCGCCGGGCCGATGCCTTCGTATTTGCCTGCAACACCTAAATCGGTATTTATCTGGGGGGCGCAGGCTGAGTTTTCCGATGGGACATCATCCTACATCCCAACTAACGGCGCAGAGGCTCAGCGGTCGAATGATATCTGCACCACGCCGACTGTGGCATCGTTTGTGACTGCCGCAGCTGGTACGGTCTTGGTTTCGGTTGCGTTTCCTCACAGTATCATGGCTCTCACCGAGACCTACGGATCGCTGTCCTGTGCTGCCGTAATTGATAATTCTGTCGTAGGCCCGCATGTGCGATTCGCGTACCGGAATGCGAACGTTGACGGCAATTATGGTGCAGTGCTCGGCGTGGTTCCTGACGCGACAGGAACGGCGCAGAATCTGGAAATTCCCAGCATGGCTCCCGTGCCTGACAGCGAACAATCGTGCATTTTTTCGTTCGATGCGACCGCGCTGACTTCCAGGCTGTTTGACGGGTATAACTGGTATGAGCGCAGTTTTACTGCAGCACCACCAGCCCTGAATCGCCTGTGTATCGGCCGGGGATATCTGGATTCCAGCAACTACCTGAAGGGATACATTAAAAAGATCATTTACTGGCCTACAGCTTTGTCTGAAAGCGAGATGGAAGAAATTCTATCTTATCAGTAAGTTCGTCCTGTCATAAATAGTTTTAGTTGCAGTCAATTGATGGAATATTTCGTGTGGCAGGCGTCTTGGGGCATGGGTGGGGCATGAGAAATCGGTAAAATTCGCCAAATATTGCAAACAACGCATATTGGTTGCTATCTCCAGCCATTAAAAATGGCGCTCCTGGACGATATTTGTCGATTTTTAAATTTACCGCGTCACGCAGTTAAAGTGGCGGGCGTGATGCACTAACTTACTGATTTTTATCATTCTCATATTCCTATCGCCATGCCGTGGGGCATGGATGGGGCAAAGTCCGATAATTTCTGGTTCAACATAGCAATCTGATCGCTGCTGCTGTCGGCCATCCAGGCGCCGTAAACATTGAAAACCATCTGGGCGCTGGAGTGTCCCATCTGGCTGGCAATGAAACTCGGATTGGCCCCGGCAGACAGCGACCAGCAGGCGTAAGTGTGTCTCGACTGATACGCCTTGCGGTGCCTTAAACCTGACCGTTTAAGCGCCGCATCCCATGAGTCACCAACTGAATCGGCTTTGTACAGGTAACCCACGCTGCCACTTTTTTTAACCAACTGAGGATTGAACACAAATGTACAGTCGTGAATGACCGTTCGGCCATACTCCCGCAGTTGTACCTCAACCTGATACTGCTTGCCTAACCTGGTCATTTCCGCCTGGTTCCTCAAAGCGTCAATGGCTGGCTTGATCAGGTGGACGACCCTGTCGGTACCGGCTTTGGTTTTTGGTAGAGTGAAATCACCGAGTTTCGTATAATTCCGGCGTATGGTCATCGTTCCAGTTTTCAGATCTATGTCTTCCCATGCGAGGGAAACCAGCTCACCGTGACGTAATCCTGTGTATACCGCAATTGACCACAGGTTTTTCGTTTGCTGATGCTTGCAGGCATCTATGAAGCGAACGAATTCATCACGTGTGAGCGGATCTGGTTCTATCCTGGCCCTCTTTAGCGGCTTGATGCCGTTAAACGGGTTTTCACTCACATAGCCATTATCAACAGCGAACTGAAACATACCCGCGATCGTGGTCATGTAGTAGTTTACAGTCACCACACTCAACCCTTTATCCCCCGCCAGCATATCCTTCCTGATATAGAGAAGCTCTTCTCTTGTCACAGACGAAACCAGCTTCTTCGCGCCAACCTTCGGCAGCATGCTTCTCACTACCGATTCATACCTGTTTATGGCATTAGCGCAGATCTCCATCCGTTTAAGCTCAAGCCATTTTTCAGACAAATCTTTCACGGTGATATCTTTCTTGCCGATGCCGAAATTTTTCAGATTTGGCGAGTTGGGGAATTGGGCCGCATAGTCAAAGGTCCCCATGCGGATAGCGAAACAAACTGATGTTCGCAGTTCCCCGGCCACCTTCCTGTTTTTAGCGGTGTCAGGGACACCGAGATTTTCCCTGACACGCTTACCTTTAAAAATGAACCATATGCGGAGTGATTTTCCGTGGTTCTCAACGCCCGTTGGGTATGATTCTTTACTCATTTATCCCTCCCGACGTCCAGGAGCGTTGCAAGTTTACCTGTTTCATACCGCCCGATCACCCAATGGTTGCTTTTGCGCCTGAATCCATGCGTCTACCGCTTTGCGGTTGTACATGCATTCGCTGGTTGGCTTTGGCTCTCCTTCAGGGGAAACGTGCTTATACTCCCGGCCAAGCAGCCAAGATGATTTACGAGCCCGTGTAATAGTGCCGCGTTTCATCCCAGTGACCGCCATCAGCAAGTCCTCTGAAACCCATTCATTTGGCTCGATCTGGATAATTGTCTGCATTTATCACCTCCGATGCTTACCGCGTAATTCCTCTTCTTCCTGACAATCAGCGCAGCGCTGGCATCCCGCCACCAGTTCCCGGCGCCGAGCCGCTATCTCTTCCCCGCAGTCGCGGCAGTGAGTAGCTGAAACCGCCGCATGATTGATGCGCATGTTCTGGATGGTCATTTCCAGCCGGCGCTCTGCCAGCTCGTTGGCCTGATCAATGATTTCTGGCATGTCAGCGCTCCTTTATATATCCGTTCAAAATACCTATCTCCACATAGAGATGGCTTGGCGTTAACCCAAGCTGCCTTATCAGCGGCATGCATCCGTTGAGGATCGGCCGTGATATCTCGTCGCAACTTAAAGCGGGAGATGACCGCCGTTTTGCCTTAACCTCATCGTTAGCCCTGCGCGCGATGCTTCTGAGCGCATTTTTCTTTTCTTCTGGCGTCATGCGACCCCCATATAAGCGCGAATGAAAGCCGCAGCTGCCTGGGCGTTTATGGCGTTGCCGTAACCCTTCAGGCGGCCGACGCGGTTGCTGCTTGCCACTCTTGCCATCCCGGGCTCGACTCGTCCCATACGTGCGGCAGCCCCATCAACCAGCGGGAATGTGCCGGGTTCAACTGGACGCCATTTTCCATCTCGACAAAAGAGCCAGTCCGCATCTCGCCAAAAACCGTTAACCTCAAGGGGCCGCAGGTGAACGCCTGGCGCGGCAGTTGGTCCAGTCGCTCTTTCCCGTCCCGCTGCGCCGTCATTCCCGCCGAGTCTTTCCAGTCGCGTGACGTTGGTGTTACCCAGCCCGCCATCTTCACCAGCCCGGAAAGATTCTCCAGCCCTCTCTTTGTTTCTGGCTGATCCTTTGTATTCGCGACCGGCGTCGGCCAGCCGGACATCATCGCCGCCGTTTGAATATTCATCCCGCCCTGGCGCCCGGACGTTCCCGCGCCGGTCACTGATGAGGCTGTCGGCGTTGGCCACCCAGTAGGCCCGCTCTCTGATGTGCGGCGCGCCGATGCCCGCTGACGTAAACGGCACAAGCCCGAAGGCGTATCCCATTCCTTCCAGGTCAGCTTGTACAAGGTCGAACCATGTGTTTGCGTTACCGCTTGCAACCTGTTCGCCAAAGACATGCTGAGGTCTGCGCTCGCTGATGAGGTGGAAGAAGTGGGGCCAAAGGTGCCGCTCGTCAGCAAACCCATCTCCTTTGCCTGCCGCGCTGAAAGGCTGGCACGGGCAGGAGCCAGTCCAGACCGGACGATCGTCAGGCCATCCGGCGAGGCGGAGGGAATGGGACCAGACGCCGATACCGGCGAAAAAGTGGCACTGGGTAAATCCTCTGAGGTCGTCAGGTGTGACATCTTCAATACTCCGTTCGTCAACTTCGCCCGGGGCGATATGCCCGGCGGCTATGAGGTTACGCAGCCACTGCGCCGCGAATGGGTCGATCTCGTTGTAGTAAGCTGCCGCGCTCATGCTGCCTCCGTCTTCACAACGTCAATGGCGCAGCCAGGTATCAGCTCAACTGAAGCGGTGGCGCACTGGTTACCCCAGTGGCTCCAGCCTGGCGCCGCGCTGCGGCTGAACAGCTCAATCCGCGGTACGTCGCCGTAGAGCAGTTCCAGGCGGTGGCGAACTTCCCACGGTTTCTCGCTGTGCGCGCCGAGTGGGCTGTAGACCACCTGCTTAATGCCAGCATGCTGGCGTTCCAGACCGGCGCCGCGGGTGGCGATCAGTACGTCTTCGGTATTGGCGCGGGTATGATTGCCGCCGTTCATGCGTGTCTCGGCATTCAGCAGGTCGAGGAAGTCGTAAAAATCGGTCACATCGCCATCTGCCAGAGCCTTGGTAATGCGTAGCTCGGCCAACTGGTTCAACTTCACCCAGGTGAAGCCCTTCATCGTGCGCACCGTAAATCCCCAGGCCTCGGCCAGCTCGATCGCCTCCTGGTTGTGGGTGCCGGTGTACCACATCGCCAGAACAGCGTTATCCGCGGCGAGCTCCCATACCGGAAGCCGCTTCATATCGAGCAAACTCATGGTGGAGTAGTGATCGACGGCGGCGCCGTTGCTGATCGTGTTCCCGTAAGACCAGGCCTGGTCGGCATAGATAAGTGAGTAGCGTTTCATCGCGCACCTCTTTTCGTGTCCAGCTCTTCAGCCAGCCGCTGAGCCTTTAACGGGTTTCTTACCACTTCACCAGATGGCATTAGCCAGCCACGATGAAGGACGGAGTACATACACTTCACTTTTCCTACGGTTATGGCGTCGCGGTAATGTTTCATTCGAGCTCCAGTATCATTCGCTTAGTCTCTGCCACAAGGGACAGGAACTCATTCCTTCTCGCGCGAAGGCGGGCTATCTCTGATTGGCACTCAGCGGCCGTCAGACGGTAAACAATGAGTTGCTTTCCGTCAGGGAAATCAGAGCAGTAGCTGATGAAGTCAACCCAATCCCGGCCAGAGCAATCAAGGTGGCCGATTAGTTGCCATCTGTATGCCGGATCGAAGGCGCCACGGGTGAGGGTGGCGTAGTGAGTAGCGGCAATTACCGACTTAATCTCAATCACCCCATCCCGGCCTACGAGTCCGTCTGGACTATCCCCATACGTTTCGTGATCAAAGAAACCGCCGTTATCCACGTCGACGAAGTTCATCTCTTCGTACAGCATGCGAGCGATTGGCTCCTGTTCGTGGCCGCGCTCCATATGGTCGTTTGTGAATCCAAACTCAGACTTGCACCCTTTAATCTGCTCAAGAGCTAACTGAAGCGCATAACGCTTGGCTGGCTCACCAAACGCCTTGCCATCGTTAGCCATAATCAAGCCGAAGTTTGAAGCGGTAGCCTTCCCCATGCGAAGAGCATCCCACTCTTCCCCGTTTTGCTCGACGTCATGCCAGATCATGCTGAGCACTCCTGTTCCAGTTGGCGGCGATGCTCTGGAGAAATGTCCATTCTCGCCAGCACTGCATCCAGGTTGCCATCGCGCTTGAAGGCGGCCTTAGCGTTATTCCATGCCTGCGTTTTTTCCGGCGAAAGCACAGGTTTTGAAACGCGCGCTGGGCTTAAGCGGAGACCTTCAACCGATTCCTTTCCGAACCTGACATTTTTATCGACGTAAACAGTGACTTTCACGCCGACCCAATCCTCAAGGAATGGCGATCCGGTAATGCTTTTCAGCATCTTGCTGTTGGTGGCATTCAGGATCATTGGCTTAAGCTTTTCGCCAGGGCGCAACTCGCGCTCCTCAAAATAAGCGGTGTTAAAAACGTCTTTAGTTTTTTTGGTTTTGTCGCTTTCTAACGTTGCCCGGGCGATCGTCAGCACCGTGGGCTCAACGATGTCGGCGCTGCTCAGGTATGGAGAGTCAAAAGCTTTTCGGTAGTGAGTTTTAGATTCAGACATTTCATGCATCCTTAAAACGGGCAGCCGGTGCGGTGATCCCAGTCGTATTCAGCCTGGGCGTAAGCTACTGCCGAGATGAGATCGTTATATGCCTCGCCAGCTGCATCGCTGCGGAGGCCTTCGTATGGGCTTTTGTCCATCGGCACAGAGAAGCGGAACAGGCCTGACGGCTCTTTCGGCAGGGCGTCGATAATTTCCTGTGCCCGATCGTCAATCCACTTTTGCTTCTCTTCGGTGAGCGTTTGCTCGGCCCACTTACGCTCTTCGATAACGTCATATGCGCGGTATGCGTTCATAGCTCGCTCCTGAAATTTGGTTGTAAGAATCCCGGCTCCGTAATGGCTGCCTGATAGCTCAGTTAAATTCGTGCGCTGATATGCGCGGTTAATGCGTCCCGGCTGGTACCAGGTTCGGCAGCAGGTCGCGTGCCTCAAATGCTTTGCGAATGTGGCGCAGGTTGCCCTGCGGCTCGAACCAGAAGGTTTCTTTCAGGTAGTCACGTGAAACCTTCCAGGTGGCGCCAGTTTTAGCGTTACGCATCATCACGGCGCGTCCGCTGTTAGGAATTGAGTTAGCCATTGAACACCCCCGTAACGTGCAGAATTTTGATAACCACTGCCGCCCAGATAACGCCGCAGATCAGCAGGCAGTAAATCAGTGAACGAATGCCTTGTTTGCTCATTTTCTACCCCAGCATGCGAAGCTAAAAAAAAGGACAGCAACCAAAAACGGAACGACCTTTAACCAAAAATTACGCCATGCAGGCTTGTCTTCTTCGCGGATCATCTCTTCACCTTTGCCTTATCGCGGCTAACGGAGCGTTGTTACCTATCACCGGCGCCAACGTTGTTGTTTGGATGGATTGATAATAGCCAAGGCGATTATTCAGGTCAATCGCTAAAACGATATATGCAATCGCAAAAGTGATAAATGCGTGATTATTAAAGTGATTATTTTAAGAAAAAATTTTAGGTAGGCGTTTTTATGAAGGATTTGGTGGAGGCAGGGCGATAAAAAACCCGCCGAAGCGGGTTATGCGAATCGTTTATATTCGATGGATTGTCTGAGAAGGACTCTGGCCATAACGTAGAACTGGTCTTCATCACCTGGCTCTACATACCATTTTTCATAGATAGGGTTATCTGAAATTACGGCCAGTCGATCCCTTTGCATCTGTAAGCGCTTGACGTGAAGGGTTTTTCCAAAAACAAACACGTAAACACCATCACTGTCAAAATGGGTAACGCTGATGTCTACGAAAATTTCATCACCGGGTGAGATCGTCGTATCCATACTATCACCGGTAACGGTGATTACTTTTATGTGATGAGCTGGTCGATTGCCAAATAGAGATCTGGCCTGCTCCGATGTGTATTCGATCGCACGAATCGTCTCTATGAAATCGTTCGTGATGAGTGCACCTGGTCCTGCACTGGCTTTTACATCGAGGACATCCACACGATAAATGCCATTTTGCGGTGTTACTGGCGTCTGCACTTGCGTGATCTGTATGGAATCAGCAAGCATTTCACCGGCGCCAGTGGATAGCCATTCAGGACGCACACCTAACACAGATGCTATTTCCACTGTCTTGCGAGAGCCGCTGGCGCCATTAAGCAACTTGTTCACGCTCGACTGCGCCATGCCAACCTCTTTGGCAAGCCTGCCTTGCGTATACCCAGCTAATGACATTGCTCGAGCAAGACGCTCAGAGAAATCCATAACACCTCCTCAAAGTAACTCCTTTAATCCTATCGCCATAGCGATTTCTTGGCAAAAAATCGCATAGGCGATTGACAATCTCTTTTGCGATAACCATAATCATCAAAAACCAATAGCTGAGGTGATTATGAAAAACCCCGCAGTAGAAAAAGCGATTTCCATCGCCGGCAGTCAGAAAGAATTGGCCAAGCGATGCGGCAAAGCGCAGTCGACGATCTGCGACTGGCTAAACGGGAAAAAGAGGATTTCTCCTGTGCATGTTCCCGACCTTGTCGCGGCCGTAAATGGAGAGATTAAGGCATATGAGTTTCGCCCTGATCTGCCTTCGATTTTTCCGCCACCAAACAATAGCGCCGCCTGACTGGCGGCCATTCCAAACAACACCAGAGGAAGTATTACAAATGGAGAGTTCAACGACACGCAACAAAGTGGAGGCTCGCAGGATAGAAAGCTGGTTACACAGCCAGATAGCTGAACTGGGAACCACGAATATCGCCAAAGTGGCCGGAGTGAACAAGTCGACGGTGAGTCGCTGGCGTGAAAGTCTGCTGCCGAACATGTCGCTACTGCTGGCCATCCTGATTTCTAACAGGCCTGGAGAGAAAGGTGACTTTGAAGCATGAGTGGGAACAGAAAGGCGAAAGCCGCAGTGCGGGAACACTAACGGCTTTCTACGCGAATTAACTGGATCAATTCACAGGAGTAATTATGGCAAATACTGCCGAAGTAATCAATTTCCCTGTGCCTGTCGTGGCACTACAGGAGCTGCGCGTGGCAGATCTCGACGATGGGTTTACGCGCATCGCCAATGAGCTCCTTGAAGCTGTCATGCGTGCGGGTTTGTCGCAGCATCAGCTTTTGGTGTTCATGGCTGTCATGCGCAAAACATACGGCTTCAACAAGAAATCTGACTGGGTCAGTAACGAGCAGCTCTCGGAGCTGACCGGCATTCTCCCGCATAAGTGCTCAGCTGCAAAAAGCGTCCTAGTTAAGCGGGGGATATTAACTCAAACCGGTCGTGTTATCGGGATTAATAAAACGGTCAGCGAATGGTCATCTTTACCCGTAAAAGGTACAGAAAAGAAACCTTACCTGAAAAAGGTAACATTACCCGAATCAGGTAAGAAAAGTTTACCCGAATCAGGTAACGCCTATTACCCGAATCAGGTAAACACAAAAGACAAACATACAAAAGACAATAAAGACAATATTAATAACCCCCCTAAATCCCCCCGGGCGGTTTCGTTCGATGCGTTAGCTGTTCAGTTGCCTGACTGGCTTTCTGCAGAAATCTGGTCGTCATGGGTGGCATATCGTCGCGACCTGAAAAAGCCGATCAAGTCTCAGCAGACGGTCACCCAGGCTATCAACCTGCTGGACCGCTGCAGACTGAACGGTTACTCGCCCGAAGAAATTATCAACCGCAGCATCGCCAATGGCTGGCAAGGCCTGTTTGAGCCAAATAGTGCCAAGCCTCAACCAAGTCAACAGCTGCGAGTTGCCGAAAATTTCGCAGGGAAGGATTACGGGCAGACTGAAATCCCATCATGGGCGAGGGACTGATCATGGAACTGGAAGAAAAAATCACTGCCATTGAGCGGATGCTTGATCAGCTGAGTAAGCCACCGGAAGACATCCCGAATTGCGAGGTGGTTATCGAGCGCGTCTGTTGCGAAAAGCATGGCGAGTATGAGCAGCGCAAGCGGATCCTGACCAGCAGCATCATCAATCTGCCATCACCGCCGACACGCTGCCCGGGCTGCCTGGAAGACGAACTGAATTTTCTGAAGGATGAAAAGGTTCGCTGGGATAAGCGAGTTCGCCAGCAAACTGCAGAAAGGCTGCTTCGACAGCTGGACATACCAGAGCGCTTCTCCACGTGCACTCTGGACAGCTACAAGCCTGTTGGGAAGGATTCTGAGCGAGCATTACGGGTCTGCCAGGCCTACGCATCGAAATGGACTGATCGCCTCCAGCAGGGCGGTGGGTTGGTTATGTGTGGCAAGCCTGGTACCGGTAAAAACCACCTTGCGCTGGCCATTGCCCGCCATGTAATTGAGCACCACCAAAGCTCAGTCATTTTCACGACGGCGCTGAAGATTGCCCGGGAGTTTAAATCGACCTGGTCAAAAACAGCCACGCGCACTGAGGATGAGGTGATCCGCTACTTCACGAAGCCAGACCTTCTGATTGTCGATGAGGTTGGTGTGCAGTTTGGCAGCGAAGCCGAGAAGATGATCATGTTTGAAATCATCAACACCCGCTACGAGCGCCTGAAGCCGACGATCCTGATCAGCAACCTGCCGAAGGATGAGCTGACGCAGTTTATCGGCGAGCGCGTCATCGACCGCATGAACGACGGCGGCGGATGCACGATTTCGTTTACCTGGGACAGCTATCGGGAGAACCGGTCATGAAAAAGAACTCGGGCAAACAAGCCGTAATCAATTACATCGGCCAGCATCCTGGCTGCAGCTTTCAGGATATCCGCCGCGGTACCGGTCTTGACTCTTCAGTGGTCAATTCCTCCCTGTGGCAGATGCACCGTGACGGCCAGGTTAAGCGAGAAGGTGAGTGCAGGAGCTACCGCTACACCCTGATTGACACAACAGCCGTAACCGAAAGCGATCCGTCTGTTCAGTATCGCCAGCGTCCTGGCGGCGTAAACCCAATGACCAACCTTTTTAACCAGTGCCTGGCGGGAGTAAGAAAATGAAAAACGAAGTCGAACAGATTGCACTGCAAAACGATATGAGCATTGAATTCGTAACCTGGTTCTTTAACGAGAAGAAGGCGGGGTGCGGAAATGTCTGGTTCATGATGATGGCTGCAATGTGGGAGGGCTGGAAAGGTCGTAGCATCGAAATGGATAAGCTGACTGCGGAGAATGTGGCGCTGAAGGAAAGCCGCAATAATTTGGCTGAATTCATCCATGAAGAACTTGATGCTGATTACCCGCTGAATA
>ERZ791760.127-NODE-127-length-45625-cov-168.171012_pt1 | contig 45625 bp, 42 predicted proteins | sample MGYA00509950_ERZ791760 | MGnify/ENA primary metagenome ERZ791760 (study PRJEB30046, sample SAMN00792002) | human gut metagenome | study: EMG produced TPA metagenomics assembly of the A metagenome-wide association study of gut microbiota in type 2... | reverse complement strand
GTGAGAGTTGAGGACAAAAATCTTAATGAAATCCGCTTCCGCTCCGATGTTTATAAGATGCTTTCGGAACCAGGCAAAAGTGCCCCATATGCTATCCCTGATAGCAAATTCGACAATTTCAGCGAGCGAGAGTTTGAAGAGAAGGTTGCAACTTCTATCATCCTGAGGCTGATGGTGGTATCTCTATTCTCGATGATACCCTCGGTATCGATTGGAAGATTCCTACAGAGCATGCCAATCTCTCAAAGAAAGATACGAAGCATGCGATGCTGAACGATTCGCCCTTATACATTAAAAACGTTACGCTCTCTTTGTGACTTATTGCAAAACAGGGTGGTTTTAAAATAGGAGTAGTACCCAGTACCTTTAGCAAGATAATAGCAAGTTATACCCAGGCGGTCCCATCCCGCACACCCATGGCGAGGGCTTTGATGCCCCGCCAACCTTAGAGCGTAGCGGTTCTGAGCACCGGAGGGCGGTTTTCCTCTTCTTCCCTGAGGTTTCTGTCCCCCGCTAACGGGGGAACCGAAGGGGGTGTAAAGACCATTGAAGAAGACCGAGATGAGAGGTGGAGCCTTCTTTAATGGGAAAAAGCGATGCCAATGAGTGCAATGAAAGCTTGCTTTCAAATTGCCGAGTGCAGCTCGCTTTATCAAAAAAGAAGGACGGGATGATTTTAGAAAAACAGCACAGTAGGGCGGTTACATCCCTAATCCCTATGGTAGGGATTTAGGGCTTGGGTATATAGGGTAAGGACCCCCTCTTCGCAAGAGGGGGACAGGGGAGTCGAAAAAATATACGTTATGACCATAGAAGAAAAAAAAGCAGATTTCATGTGTCGCTTCAAGGCTTCTAGGGAGCGAAAGGCAGAATACATAGCACAAATGGAAAAGCGAATGCGTGATGACTATCGCTGCAGAACCGGTAAGGAAGCAGAATCATTCTGTGTGTTGTAATGTTTAGCCATAAGCCAAGCATAGGTTAATAAATGCATTTTTCTCTTAAATCCTTGGTGATTACGAAATAAAATCGTACTTTTGTCGCTATATTAGCAATAAAAATGTATGATTATGGCAAACGACAATAATATACAGCCCGTGGCTGATGATTCACAGATAGTACTCTATCAACCAGATGAAAGTATCTCTCTTCAAGTAAAAATAGAAGAAGATACGGTATGGCTTACGCAAGCTCAAATGATGGAACTTTTTGGTTCTAGTAAAGCTAATATTAGTGAGCACATTACTAATATTTATCAGCAAGGAGAATTGGTGCAGTCTGCAACTGTTCGGAAATTCCGAACAGTTAGAAAAGAAGGCAATCGTATGGTTACACGTAATATGGATTACTATAATCTTGATATGATTATATCAGTCGGCTTTCGTGTAAATAGTCATCAAGGTATTCGCTTTCGTCAATGGGCTAACAATGTCTTGAAGGAATATCTTCTTCGTGGATATGCTGTACATCAGCAGATGCTTCAAATGGAGCAACGTATTGATGGCAAACTTATGTTGCAGCATGATGAGATGCAACGAATAAAGGACGTCCAAGCCAAGCAGCAACAGCAGCTCGATTTCTTCATTCGAACCTCCACTCCTCCTGCCGAGATGGTCTTCTTCGAAGGTGATTTCTATACAGCAAGAGTTGCTTTGGAGAACTTGATTCGCACAGCCAATCATCGGGTAATCATCATAGATGGCTATGTTTCATCGTTAACCCTAAGTGTGTTAGATGTTCGTAAACCAGAGGTTACAGCGACAGTTTATACTGCAGGTGTAGGTCAAGGTATGCAACGTCTCATGGATGAGCATGACCGCCTATTCCCCGATAATCATATAGATGTTCGCAAATGGAAAAAGCAGTCTCATGACCGCTGGCTTATCATAGACGATAGCCTCTATCATTGTGGTCATTCCTTAAATGCCAATGGCGGTCATAAGATTTCTGCCATAACCCTGATGGGAACCTCCCCAGATGTAATCCTATCAAAAGTAGAATAATACAATATTCCTCATTCGAGTGGCGACAAGTGCAGAGCGATACTGCAATGAGGAACCAAATATAACATTTTTCAAAAAACGGATAGGTGTAACTACTTGTAAAATAGTGAGGACGCTGTAATGGTGATATACGGTTGGATGCTTATGAAGTTTTTGGGAAACTGTGGAATAATATATTAAAAAGCTTATGGGAGTTCCATTAACAACAGAAGAATTTGTAAAACGCCACAAAGCAGATTTGCAAGCTTTAGGATTTGATATTCAGTTTTTGGCTTTTGTAATTTTCTTACTCGATATTAAAGGAGGTGATGTCATTAAGTATGAAACGGAGGATGACATTGTTGTATTATGTGCAGATAAAACAAAATGGCTTATTCAAGTAAAGAACTCTGTTGATGATGATGCTAAAATGACAGATGCCGATTCTGACTTTTGGAAAACATTCGACAATTGGCTTACGTTATATGCCATAAGTATTTCCAAGATAGATTTCTTGAAAGATGGTAATCGGTTTATTCTCTATACTAACAAGACTCTATCCAATTCCTTTTATGAACAGATTAAAGGCTTGAAACAGGGAAAATGTGGCATAGAAGAAGTCATTTCTTTTTTGCAGAAAGTAAAAGATACGGTTTCGTATTATCCTATAGTCGAAAAAATGTTGAAGTTAGGAAAAGTGGAGTTGAGAATGTTTTTGTTAAAAGTTGAAGTAATGCAAGTTCCCAATTCATTAGGCGCATTATATGAGAAGTTTTTAAATCAAAACAACAGACCAACTAAGGCGGAGCAGATTGTTTGTGAACTGTTAGGGAAATTGCATACAGAAAAGATAAATGCTGCATCTAATCACAATACATTATCTTATGAAAAAAATGCTTTTATGAAAGAGTATAGAGGAATACTCCAAAAAGTTAGTGATGAGAGTCTTACTCCAATTATAGATGATAATATAGAAATACCTGAGGATGTAAATGAATTACCTTTTATAAAATATCTGGAACAGATTAACGTGTTGAATTTTCCAGATTCTATAGAAGATTATTATGGATCATGGCTAAGTTACAAGAACTCTATGCAAACGTATTATTCAACACAACAGATGACACCAGAATTAGAGAATTCTATGAATTTTTCAGCAAAAAGAATATGGTCAATTCCTTTTCGTAAGTGTCATCAAAGAATTAGGCAAGATTCATCAGAAGATGAAAAGATAGATGCTGCTCAAAATTGTTTTTATGAAGTCATTGGAAAAAATATACCAATAGATAATATGCATTCTATATACAAGCCTTTTTCTTCTGGTTGGTTTTTAAATATGACCAATGATATGGAGCACCCTACCATTTGTTGGCATTATGATGTATATCCTAAATTGAAAAAGTAAAAATGAAAATCTCTGGTTACTATATATATAATAATGTGGCTATAACTGCTTTTGCGATTATGTCTATGTTAAGTGTATCACCAAGAATACCATTGTCAAAAGTGGCTCTACTTATGCCGATTTTGTTAGATGATAACATCACTCAAAAAATGACATATCAAAACTATAACAGTTTTGATTCTGTTGTTACACAAAACCAGGTTTATTTGAGCAACTTCAATGATAGATACATTGATTTGCTTTCGCAAGTCGTAAATGGGATATCAATTCTCTTAGACTTGAATTTAGTTTCTTTGTATGGAGAGTTTGTCATAGCAGAAAATGCAGCAAGTTATGAGTCTATATTGTCAAAATGTGATAGCAAGAGATTTGTTGGTATCCAAACTGCTGCTTCTAAGCTATTGAAGTTGGTAAAGGATGCTGATATAGTCAATGATTACCATAAATTGAATATTGAGTTATGAAAATTTTTATATCAAAACTATTTATATGGTTCGACAAAGGGATAAAGCCTCGTGTCATCACCTTTGAGAACAATAGGGTAAATGTCATTACAGGAAGTTCATCTACAGGTAAGAGCAATATTTATGCTATTATAGATTATTGCCTATTGTCAGGTCGCCCAAACATTGTATTCCCTGTTATTAACGAAAATGCACGCTGGTATGGTTTGGAATTCAATGTTGGTGACAAGTTCTTTGCCATAGCAAGGAAAAGACCTACAGTAGATGTCGTTCCTCCAGAGCTGTATCTCCAATATGAACCTTTTCCTGAGCCATTTTATCCAACGTCATGTAATTCGCATGTCAATGATGCGAGACGAGAGTTAGATAGAGCTTTTGGATATAAATCCAATAAAGAACTTTTCTATCGATCAAGCTTTGTTTTCAATGCTTTGACAGAAAATATAATAACTTCCCCATACGATTTTTTGAACTACAAATTCTATGGCATCGACATGTTTAAAGAAACGGAAGATCGTTGCAAGTTTGTGGAGTCTGTTTTGACTCCTGATGTAGAACAAATTAATAAGATAAATGAGGAACTTAAAAATCTTCAGAAGAAAAAGAAAAGTTATGATAGCTACAAAAAGTCATTAGGAAGCAAAACAGATGGCTTTAATGACCTTTTAACTCAACTTGTCAATATGTGTATTGATGCAAAACTATTGACAGATAAAATACAAGACTATCCTGATGAAAAACAGATTCTTGCTTTGAAGCAAATTTTGGAAGAAAATACTGTTCCAAAGGAAGAAAAAGACAAATACGACGAAGAATTCAAGGCTTTGCAGGAAAAGCACTCGCGCATAAGTCTTCAGTTGACAAACATAAAACGTGCAAAGAAAGAACAGGAAGAATATATCAAGTCATTGGGATTGGTTGAAGATTCATTGAAACCTGTTGAAGTGCTGCACGAGAAAATTATCAGTCAAGGATCCAATATGTGGACATCCCATGTTGTAAAATCTCTAAAAAGTTCCTTGGAAAAGATATCGTCAAACAAGCGACAGATAGAGACCTTGCCATTTGTCTCAGAACAGGCAATACACAGCTTGGAATTACAGTTAAAATCAATAGAGGATAGTATGGAGAAGATAACCAAGCAAAAAGGTTCCCTGTATCAACAAGTAAATAACATTAAACTAATTGGTTTCTTGGAATCTAAAATAGTAGAGCTGGAACGACTTTGGCAAAAGAAACATAAGGAAGAATTAAAAAATATAGAAATCTTCAATGAAGAAGACGCTCAGAGAATTTCCGTATTGGAGCAAATGAAGGATGCAATAGAGCAGAAACAATTGGTCTCCATTCCAAAACTGAACGAGTGTATCCAGCATATCTTTGATGGTTTCCAATATATGGAGCATTATGAGCACTGCTATACCAAATATGATATGAAACAGGAGCGTCTAATGCTGAACAATGGCAAGTCAATACTCAATTATGATGTTATAGGTAGCCAGTCCAACTATATGTTCCTTCATCTTTGCTTCTTCTTAGGTATTCATCGTTATTTCTTCGAGAATTTGAATATGCGTCATATCGGTCAGTTTCTCTTCATAGACCAACCGAGCATACCATATTATGCAGGTTCAGAGAATGTAAAGACAACCGACAAGGAAAAATTACTTGATGCTTTCGCAGGTATCAACCGATTCATGAAATATGTGACTGAGGAGAAAAAAGAGCAGTTCCAAATAATCCTTGTTGAGCATGCACCAGATACTTATTGGACAGGAGAAAACAAGTTGGATTATTTCGTAACCAAAGAAAATTTTACGAATGGCAATGCCTTGATTCCCCAATATGTTTTAGAGCAAAACAAAGACAATGAAAATTAAAATAGGCAACATAAGCCACATGATAGTTCATTATGTTGGCAACAAAAGCAGAGATGAAGGTGTCTCATTCTCTGAGAAAGAACTTGACTATACGGATATATCTTCTGATATAACATCAATGTTGGTTAAGTCTTTTGACACCAAAGAGCCATGTCACTTCTACTTTGAAAGTACATTGGCATTAAATCCAATATATACATTTGTCAAAACTATATTTGAAAATGCCTCAAGATTTCAAGAGCAATCAGAGTTTATCGCGAAAATTCTCTATGAGAAAACATCCCACCCGATGACAAAGTCTGGAGAGTTGAACATTGTTTATCTGTCAGATTGTGAAATTGATGGCAAGAAGACGGATGCAATAGCCATGCTAAAGACTGAAAACAAGCAACCTGCTTATCAATATTTCCATACAGAACATGGCTATGAGATAAAAAAGTCAGAGGTCATAAGTTTCTCTAAGGTAGAGAAAGGCTGCTTGATTTTCAATGTCAATGAAGAAAATGGCTATGTTGTTTTCTCTGTAGATAAAAAGTCAAAAGGCATTCAGTCTAAGTATTGGAAAGACGATTTTCTCCACGTTATGACAGATGCAACATCATACTCACAAACCAAGAATTTTCTAAACTCTTGCAAGGCTTTCATTGCGGACAATTACTCTGATGAATCAAAGGTAGGAAAAGCCAATCTTATATCTAAGGTAAGAAAGGCATTGGGGCAGGCTGAAACCGTGTCAGTCCATGATTTTTCAAAAGAAATTTTCGGTGAAGGCGGTTTGGATAAGCAATTTGAAAGCTATTTGTCATCGAAAGAAAATCCTTGTCAAATGCAGGATATTGACATCCATATAGAAATGCCATTGGTAAAAAAGAAAAGTTCACTACCAAAAACGACTTTATATCTTGACTCCAATTTTGAGATAAATATCTTGGGAGGACATGACAAAATCGTCCAAGGCTTTGATGAAGCTGCAGGAATGAATTACTATCAGTTTTTCTATAATAAGGAAAAGTAGTCGGTTTATTAACTAATTCATTTGATGCTATGTTTGTAGAAGACAATAATATCTATATAGGTGGAACAAATGTCCTTCGTGAATGGGGAAAAGTTGTAGATGATAGCAAGTCCCTTTCTGAAGAACAGCAGAAAGAAATGCGCCCGAATGTTATTGAGCGTATACAGAAGATGTTCCGTGATTATTTGGAATTGGATAATGTTTCTTTCCTTTTTGGTACGGGGTCATCAATTCATTTAGGAGCAGCTTCTATACAAAACATTCCGTTTGCCGTTGAAGATGACATCCTTAAAGGCAAGAATAAGGATATTGCAAATGATTTCAAAGCTTACATTCAAAAGATGCAGAAGAATGTAACGAGTGGGTTAGAGAAAGATAAGGTCAGAACAGACTCCTATGGATGGAAGTATATTTATGATGGTGAGTTCTATAGAAATTGTGATGTCAAGAAGAAAACCGAAAAAGGGAATGAAGTAGAGGTTGTTGATGAATATGGAGAAATAGAAGTCCCATTGGAATCTTTGTTGAATTACCTTATTGCCAATTTGTATGTAGCAGAAGCTGAGCAAGATAATGATAAAGTTACAAGATTAAGCAATTTGATTTCTGCCATCAAGAAGGCAATGTTCAATCTATGCGATGTTCATCTTAGAACGACCAGCGATAGAGATTTGGAGCGTATTAAGAGTAAAGGATATAAGGAATTATTCAAAAAGGATAAATATATCTTTCATGAGAAATTCTTGAAGTCTTTACTGCAACGTCCTTTGAATCTCAAAAGAGCGAATATCTTCACAAGCAATTATGATTTGGCTTTTGAATATGCATTTGATAATATCGGAGTTAAGTATATAGATGGTTTCTCTGGATTTCATCACAGGTATTTTAAACCTGAAACTTTCGATTATGATATTTTTTATCCAGGCTCAACAACATCTGGAAAAGTACAGCGTATCGAGAAAGTCGTTCGCTATTTCAAATTGCATGGTTCAATAACATGGGTGAAAGATTACGACTTGAATGCTTCTAATGTCTATGGCATAAAAGAATTGCCTATCGACTTGATAAAAGCGAATGGAGATGATGCATCTTTCAATTATGGCGATTTAATGATTTATCCTTCTGCGGTTAAGAAATCCTATACCTTGGATTTGCCATATTCGGAACTTATACGTCAGTTCAGTTGTGCAATTTCCCAACCACAATCCGTGTTATTTGCTGTAGGTTATTCTTTCTGTGATGAACATTTTAATGATATCATCTATCAAGCCTTGTCAAATCCTTCTTTTACATTGATAATTGTGAATTTTCAAAAGTCAGAAAAGTCTGAAGAAATTAAAAGACTACGCGACTTGAAAGACCCTCGAATTATCATATTGGAAGGAAACGACTTAGGTGATTTTTTGACTTTTTCAACGGAATTAATGCCAAACTTTGCTGATGCATCTTCTTCGGAAGAAGTAACTAAAACGTTGGAAAGTTTGCTAAAAAAAGAATAAACTATGGAACAAGAACGACAAGTTGGACGAATTGTATCAGTTGACAGCCTGACTGTTTATGTCAAATTGGATGATGACTTGAAAAGCTTATACAAGAGCGGTTTTCATGAAATCTATCCAATAGCAAGAATAAACTCCTATATAATAATACCTGTTGGAGCTGACAGAATAGTAGCAATGGTCAATCGTGTGCAGACACGTGAAGAAACAGATATGAGTAAAAGTAATCATTCTATCTTCTTGACGGAATCTTCGAGATATTTGTCTGCCACTATGATTGGTACTATAGAGAATAACAAAAGTTATGTTATGGGTGTTTACAATTATCCAATACTTGATAATCCTGTATGGTATGTTGTAAGGGAAGATTTGGAGAAAATCTTTGATCAAAAGAAAGAAAATGAAGAGATTGATTATGAGCATGATTTCTATTTACCAATAGGCATGTCTCCTGCTTTTCCTGATTTCAAGATAAAAATCAATCCTGACAAATTCTTTGGCAAACATGCGGCAATCTTAGGTAATACAGGTTCGGGTAAATCATGCACGTTATCTTCGATATTACAGAGTTTGTTTCATTTTTCGTACAATGGGAAGAAGTTGAAAAGTGCTCATTTCATAATTTTTGATACCAATGGTGAATATAAAAATGCTTTTCAGTTGCCGGAAGAAGATGTTGTTAATCCTTTAGCAATAACTAAGGAAGGAATTCGCATACCTCATTGGTTTATGAACTATGATGACTTGGATTACCTGTTCGAACCAACATCTGGTAGTCAAGCACCAATTCTAAAGAGAGCTGTTGGATTGGCAAAAAGTACTAACGATGTTCAAGAAACCACGGAAACTCTATCTAAATTTCAGCTGTCGCAGTTAAATTCATTGTTAACTTCCTTACAAGAGAATTCTTACACGATGAAAAATTGTCTTATAGATGATTTAGGAACAACTCTTAAAATGTTCAAAAGTGCAAAAGCAAAGTCTAATTCAAATTTATATGATGAACTGATAGAGGTTTTGGAAGAACTTACAAAGGCAAGAGGAAGTTTGACGAAAAATGAAAAAGGTTTTCTAAATGGTAGTGTTGATCTCAGTGTGATTACTGATGTTTTGCCAAAGTTACAAAAACTAATAGAGCAATTCATTGCAGACAAAAATGTTGCAACAACATCAGAGAACAGAAGCTTAGATTTGCCTATATTCTATAATTTTTCGGATTTGTTGTCAACCTATTTTGATGTTGCAATCCGAGAACAAGAAACTTCGTCTGACCGTTTGACTGAATACGTATCAACCTTGAAAATGCGTATGCAATCATTTAAGGATGACATGCGTATTTCCAGTCCATTGATGATGGAAACTGTAGAGAATATAGAAAATGTATTGGTTAAATTCATCTCTTTTCTTTTGGGTGATTACTGCAAAGTATATGACACAACAGACAGTGATATTTATACCGAGTACATTAAGAATGTGAATGTTGATGTAGAGCAAGGATCTCCTAGCCAAATTACAATTCTTGATATGTCGCTCCTTCCTTCTGAGGTGTTAGAGACGATTACGGGACTTGTTGGTAGAATCGTCCTTGAATTTGTTTCAAGGTTCAAGGATGAAGATAGAGGAACAATGCCGATTGTTATGGTGTTGGAAGAAGCTCAGAATTACATCCCGGAAATTAATAAGAAAGACAGAACTTCTATATCTCGCAAAGTTTTTGAGCGAATAGCTCGTGAGGGTCGTAAATATGGATTGTCACTAGTTATTTCAAGCCAGCGACCATCAGAGTTATCAAAGACCGTTCTTTCTCAGTGCAATAGTTTTATCATTCATCGTCTGCAGAATCCAGACGACCAGCAATATATTCGTAAGTTGGTATCTTCTGCAAGTTCAGAAGTTCTGAATCAATTGCCAATATTGCCACAACAACATGCTATTATATTAGGAGACGCAGTAAGAACACCAGTAATGGCTCGTATAAACACAGCTAGTCCTAAACCAAAAAGTGATAATCCACATTTCGTGGAGAATTGGTTGAATGAGGGAAAGAACAAGGAGTTTTACCATTCTATCTGTGATGAATGGGAAACTGAATAGATGATACTTTATAAAAAAAAATAAATGAATGCAGTATACTTTAGAAGTGAGAGCGAAGCAATTGATGCTATTACAATGATGCTCTCAAACTATAATATTCGATTTGCTACAGAAGTCAGATCAAAATATAGTCCTCTTTATTATGATATTTTCCTTCCTGATGGATTGGGGAATGTGAAAAGGCAAATAGATCAAAAAACAATTGATTTCGGTCTTGAAGGTGCTACTGCTATTGAAATTAAGGGACGAATATTATTTGATACCTTATCAAGGTATGAGATGCTATATCGGCAACTCAGTCTAAAGCATGAAATTCGCAACTTTATTCTCTTGTATGCCTTTGGAATGATACCTGTTTCAGTAAAAGACAGAATAAGAAAGCAATATAATAACAAGTTTCAGATTTACTCATTACAAGAGTTTTGGGATAAATTGTCTGGGAATAGATTGTCTACAATCCCGAATAGAACCACCTATAATTGGCATATAGACCGAAACAAATCTTTAGAAATGGCAAAGACAAGTCTTACAGAAGAAAGGTTTACCTTATTTTTAGGGGCTGGTGTTAGTATGTCCGCAAATCTTCCTTCTTGGTGGAATCTTCTGAAAGATATGATAGACACTTGCAAGCAGAAAGAATTCAAAGATAGAGATATGGAGAAACTAACAAAGGTTTGTTATAACTCTTCTATTGTTATGGGAAGATTCGTCAGAATGATGATGGAGAAAAAGTCTAATGATGAGGATTATTATCAATGCCTGCATGATGCACTTTATGGTGGTATTTCGGCATATCGTTCTCCACTTATTGACGAAATATGTAATCTTGTCGATAGTAAGAAATCGCAAGCTCAGAGCATCATTACTTATAATTTTGATGATGTGATGGAAAGAGCCTTAAGAGAAAGAGGTATAGGATGCTATTCTGTCTTTGGGCAGAATCAACCGCAACGTTTTTTCCCTATTTATCATGTGCATGGATTTATCCCTTATGCCAATAAAGATGACATAAAGTCCGTTCCCGTTTTGAGTGAAGAAGAGTACCATAGAGTTTATGCAAGTTCTTACAACTGGTCAAATGTGGAACAGCTTCATGCTTTGAGTAGAACGACCTGCATCTTTATCGGTTTGTCAATGACAGATCCTAATCTTCGACGCCTTCTTGATATTGCCATTCAGGATAGTGAAAATGATCCAAGACATTTTGTTTTCTTGCCACGTATATCAGAATTTGGTACAGATAAAAATGCGGAAGCAAAAAACGATGAAGCAATGAAAATCCAAAAGCAGATTTTCATGGAACTAGGTTTGAGAGTGATATGGTATAGAGATTATAATGAGCTTCCAAAATTATTAAAAGAAATATATTAGTTGGATAGTTGAAAATGTCTCAAACATCAGATAATACCAACCGAATAGCAAAGATACTTTGCTTTTGTATTTCGAATGCTGTTCTTGATGGTTGTATCGTAGTTTATGAGGCGATGTTTATAGTAAGGATGTTGAAATAACAGAGAATATTATGAGCGAGGAACAATACAACGAATTGCTGAAAGCTTACACAAAGGAGGTTTTGGCAAATATGATAAAGGCTGATATACGCAGTAGGTTTCCCGAACCTTATGCAAGTATGTATTGCCAGCATTTTGATAATTTCAAGAATGTTGCAGATTTCTTGGAATTTGCAGCAAAGTTAATGAGGAGACAATTATAGATATAACTAGTCTTTTCTTTTTGCTGATCCATGTAAATAAGGCTTAAGGTTAGGTATAGAAAGCCCAGCATCAAAGCGGTCCCATCCCGCACAATATGGCGAAGACCTTTGATGGTCCGCCAACCTTATAGCGTAGCGGTTCCGAGCACCGGAGGGCGGTTTCCCTCTTCTTCCCTGAGGGGAGAAGACCGAGATGAGAGGTGGAGCCTTCTTTAATGGTAAAGAAGGACGGGATGATTTTAGAAATCTTTATTATTTAAAGAACAAGATTTATGCACGACATACAAATCATAATCATGGCTGGTGGCGTAGGCAGCCGCTTCTGGCCAATGTCAACCCCCGATTACCCAAAGCAATTCATGGATGTGATGGGTGTCGGCCGTTCCCTCATTCAATTGACAGTAGATAGATTGAAGCCAATCTGTCCTGTCGAGAACATGTGGGTAGTGACAAACGAGAAATACATTAGCATTGTCAAGGAGCAAATCCCTGACATTCCAGTAGATAACATATTATCAGAGCCAGAGGCTCGCAATACAGCTCCATGTATTGCTTATGCCTGTTGGAAAATCCAGAAGCAGCATCCTGATGCCAACATCGTGGTGACACCATCCGATGTCCTCGTCATTAATACTTCGGAGTATCAGCGAGTGCTCAGCAAGGCATTGAGTTATACATCCGATAAGAACGCCATCGTTACGATCGGTATTAAGCCAAGCCGCCCAGAAACAGGCTATGGCTATATAGCCTCAGCAGAGCCAACATCCGTAGATGAAATCTACAAGGTTGAGGCTTTCAAGGAAAAGCCAAACCTGGAGACAGCCGAGCAATACCTTGCCGCTGGCAATTACTATTGGAATGCTGGAATCTTCGTATGGAACATCAATACCATCAGCAAAGCAATCCGCACCTTCCAGCCTCAGCTTGCCAGTATCATGGACGAGATGGCACCTTCTTTCTATACCGAACAGGAGAAAGAGGTGGTCGGCAAACTCTTCCCAACCTGCGAGAAGATAAGCATTGACTATGCGGTAATGGAGAAGTCGAAGGAAATTTATACCTTGCCAGCCGAGTTCGGCTGGAGCGACTTAGGTAGCTGGGGCAGCCTTCGTACCTTGCTTCCACAGGATGAGGCTGGCAATGCCAAGGTAGGCAAGGACATCCGATTGTATGAATGCAAGAACTGCGTGGTTCATGCAGCCGATGAAAGCAAGGTGGTAGTTCAAGGCTTGGATGGCTATATCGTAGCCGAGAAGAATGGACAATTGCTGGTTTGCTCTTTGAAAGAAGAACAGAGAATTAAAGAATTTGGAAAATAATATATGTCAAGTCAAACAACAGATAATAATAAAAGAATAGCAAAGAATACGTTACTTCTTTATTTTCGAATGCTACTTATGATGTTTGTAACATTGTTTACGAGTCGAGTGGTATTGGATAAATTAGGAGTGACTGATTATGGTATATACAATGTCGTTGGTGGTGTTGTTGCTATGTTGGGATTTCTCAATAGTTCCATGTCAAATGCTGTACAGCGATATTTATCTTTTGAAATAGGTAAGAATAACGAGGCTGGAGTCAATCGAATTTTTAATGTTTCGTTATTTGCACATGCTGGAATAGCAGTCTTTGTTTTTGTCGTAATGGAAATAGTTGGTGTATGGTATTTGAATACACACATGAACATACCTGCAGAAAGAATGGATGCTGCCAATTGGGTACTACAGTGCTCTATATTTACAACTTTGTTTACAATAGTACAGGTGCCCTATAATGCTATTATCATTTCAAAAGAACAGATGGGGATATATGCATATATTTCAATATTAGAAGTGGTGTTAAAGTTGCTTGTTGTATATATGTTGGCTATAGGGAATTTTGACAAACTAAAACTATATAGTGTTCTCATAATGGTTGTTACAATTGGTATCATGATGATATATAGATTTTATTGTACAAGAAAGTATAAGGAAGCTAAGTTTAAGTTTATTAAGGATTGGAATCTTCTGAAGCAAATTGTTGGTTTTGCGAGCTGGAATATGTTGGGGGAACTCGCTTGGGTGTTTACTGGGCAAGGCGTAAATATCATATTGAATTCCTTCTTTGGTCCAGTGGTTAATGCAGCCAGAGGATTGGCCGAACAAGTAAATGGGGCTGTGAATAGATTTGTGGCAAATTTTCAAACTGCGGTAAATCCACAGTTGATAAAAAACTATGCTTCAGACCAATTGGGTGAGATGAAAACTTTATTGTTCAGAAGTACACGCTTTTCATATTATCTTCTTTTGGCATTGTCTTTACCTATTATATTAAAGATGGACTTTATACTTCATCTATGGTTAAAAGAGGTTCCGGATTATACAACAGGCTTCTGTCAACTTGTTTTGGTAAGTTCATTGGTTTCTACGCTTTCTAATCTTCTGGCTCAAGTGGCTAGGGCATATGGTAAGATACGTAATTATCAAATAATAGTGTCAATATTTCTGTTTCTAAATTTTCCTTTATCTTATATCGTTCTTAAGTTTGGGGGTTCTCCTTTGTCAACTATGTTTGTTAATATAGGTATTAATGCAATGTTATTATTTGTGAGACTCCGATTAACTAATAGAATGATACAAATGACATATGGTAGTTTTATACGAAATGTCTTATTCCCGGTTATAATAGTTACGGCTGTTGCCCTTGTTATACCTCTGACCATTTACTTTATGCTTGACAATTCTATTATCAGCTTTATTATTGTTTGCTTGGTGTCATTTGTTAGTGTAGGTGTATCAACTTATGCCCTAGGCATGAATGCTAATGAAAGACTGTATATTTTAGCGGCAATATCAAAGATAATAACGAAAATAAAATAAGATATGAAAAAGATAGCTAATATTACTTGGATTACGTATAATAATTTTGGAACATTTTTACAAGCTTATGCTTTGCAACAATATATTATTTCTCTTGGCTATGAGGATATGATTCTAGATGATTCGTCTATCATAGATTTACATATTAACTGGAAATATAGAATAAAAATATGGCTTTGGAAACTTAATGTAATATATCGTAGATTTGCCGTTAGTCAAAAGAAGTCCGCAAAGTTATATGATCGTTTTAAGCAAAGTCATCTTATCATAGATAAAAACATCGAGAATTCTCAAAACTTGGATGCAAAATATGATTGCTTTGTCTGTGGCAGCGATCAGATTTGGAATCCCCTTTTTTTGAAAGATCCAAAAGCAGTTTTTTTCTATGCTGAATTTACCAAGCAAAGGAAAATAGCTTATGCTCCTAGTATAGGAATCTCAAAGATGCCTGATGAATATAGAGATCGTTTTAAAAGCTTAATCAAAGATTTCTCTTTCTTGTCTGCAAGAGAACCTCAGGGACAGCAGATAATGGAAGAACTTTCGGGTAAATTTGTAGCTAATGTCGCAGATCCTACATTGCTTCTGGATAAAACAAGATGGGAGATGCTTTTGCCCAAGCAAGAAGGTGTGAAGGATAAGTATATTCTAGGCTATTTCTTAACATCTAATCCTATTTATATTGAAGCTGCAAGAAAGTATGCCCATAGCCATGGATATAAGTTTAAGATGTTTTATACGGATAAAACTTATTATAATGAAGCAGATGAAGTAATAACTGCTGGTCCGATAGAATTTTTGGAGGCTATTCATAATGCTGAGTATCTATTTACGGATTCTTTTCATGGTAGTATTTTCGCATCCATATTTAATGTTCAGTTCATAACATTCAAGAGATTTAAAAAGTCTGTTACAAGTCAAAATTCTAGAGTTGAGAATCTATTGAAAATCATGAAGATAGAAGAAAGACTCTTGTCTGAAGATGAGGTTAGTCTAATTGATAGTCTTGAAAAAATTGATTTTGAAAAAGTATGGAAGAACTTAACTCCATTTATAAAAGAATCAAAAGAATATTTAAATAATGCACTCAAATAATAAAATAAAAGAAGTTTGCCCTGTTGATAAATGTACAGGTTGTTCTGCCTGTTATAATGCCTGCCGTCATCAGGCGATTAATATGGTTGAGGATTCTTTGGGGCATCTTCATCCAGAGATAGATAGTGATAAATGTGTCGGTTGTCATCTATGTCAGATGTCCTGTCCTGTCATTAATAGACAGACCTTGCTTTATCCCCAATCTTGTTATGCTGTAGCATTGGCAGAGGAGAAAGATTTGATGGAAAGTGCTTCTGGCGGAGCTGCAACTGCTTTGATGAGAGCAGTCGTTTCTGAAGATGGTATTGTATATGGATGCACTGGTGAAGATGTGTTTCATGTGCACCATATAAGGGTAGACTCCTTGCAAGATATACAAAGATTAAGAGGTTCTAAGTATGTTCAATCAGAGATTGGTACAACGTATAGTGACGTACTCAAAGACCTAAAGGATGATAAAATGGTCTTGTTTACTGGAACACCTTGCCAAATTGCAGGTTTGAAGTCTTTCTTGCGAAAGGATTATTCCAACTTGACGACTATAGATTTGGTATGTCATGGTGTGCCTTCTCAAAAAATGCTGACGGAGAATATTGGCTATTATACTGAAGAAAAAGATGGCAAGAAAATAAAAGTGTCATTCCGAAAAAAAGTTGTAGATGAAGGAGGCAAAACCAAACACAATTCTGCAAGAATTGTGTATGGTTGGTTTTTGCAAAACCAACCATACACAAGCATAAGCCGTAAGTTTTATGATGATAGCTATATGTTCGGTTTCTTACAATGTCTTACTTTCCGTGAGAGTTGTTATACTTGTAGATATGCAACCGCAGCTCGTTGTTCTGATATAACTGTGGCTGATTTCTGGGGATTAGGGGATGAAGTGGATTTTGAAAAGGGAAAAGGTGTTTCGCTTTGTTTCGTAAATACAAATAAAGGTCAGGTGTTATTGGACAAGATAAAGAAACAGGTTGTTTTAACGGAACGGGATATCGTTGAGGGAATAAGTGGAAATGGGCAACTTCAGCGACCAAGTGGTAAAAACAGGTCTCATCGTTTATTTCGAAATCTTTATCCAAACGTTGGTTTGAAAGTAGCAATAGACCAATCTTTGAAAATGGAAAAATTTAAGCTTACAGTTTTACTTCCTCTAAAGAAAATCATAAAAAATGCGATTGGGAGAAAGTAAAAAGTGTGGGTTATTGTGTTAATGTATATTGTATGAATCCAAAAGTTTTTATCTTGATAGTTGGCATCCCGAAGAGAATAAGATTAGGGTGCAACAGCTGGCTAGGCGCTTGATGAGCGATGGTGTAGATGTAATCCTGGATGTTTGGAGTCTTAAGGATGGACAGGATAAATACGTCTTCATGGAGAAGATGGTTACTGATTCTGATATTAACAAGGTATTGATTATTTGCAACAAAGACTATGTTGAGAAAGCAGACTGCCGAAAGGGAGGTGTTGGAACGGAGAGTACCATCATGTCTGACGAAATCTATTCCAAAGCTGAGCAGACAAAGTTTCTTCCTGTTGTTTTTGAAAAGGGAAACGATGGAATGATTTATAAGCCTCATTTTCTGAAATCCCGAATTCACATAGATATGAGTTCGGATGATTGTTATGAGATGGGCTATGAACAGCTCCTGCGTGATATCTTCGACAAACCACTTATTAAAAAGCCTGCTTTGGGAACTATGCCAGCATTTTTAGAAACAGATGAACCAATATTGCTGAGTACAGCTAAAGAGCAAAGGTTTTTGAAAGTAAAAAACGAAGAAAGTTCCTCTTTTAAAGATTGGGTAGAGCGATATTTAGAGAAGCTGATAGCTTCCTTAGGTCAGTTTAAAATATCTTTTAGAGGAGGAAATGCAAAAGATTTAGTAGATCTGATAGAAAAGAGTATTGATTCTATGCAAGTGGTAACCAATGATTTTATTAACTTTCTTGAGACGGTTTCTGCTAATGAAGAATGCAAAGGTGAACAATTTGTAGATTTCTTCGAGAACCTGTTGCAGTATTATGAAGATAATAACATTGCTCTTCCAACTTCAGACTCAGTTTCGTATTTAGTAAATGACAACTATCGTTTTTTCAACTATGAATTGTTTCTGTCTTTCGCCAGCATCATGCTAAAACATCAGCGTTTTGATATCATTCGTGATGTTGTTTCTGCAGATTTCTGTATTCTCTCTAATCGTATGGGAAGGGAAGTAATGCCGTTGAATTATGTTGAGTTTCAGAAGTACAACTATACTTTAGATAGATTTAAAAAGAATCTAACGAATTCTAATCTCATTAGCGAGGCTGCCACTTTGTTGAAGAGTAAGATGGAAGGAAAGTTGTTTGAGGAAATGGTAGAAGTAGATATCCTGTTGTACTATCTTTCATTGGTTTATACGAAAACTGAAGAAGTATATGATATGTGGTATCCAGAATTAAGCATTTATAATTCAAGCTTTACGATTCTTCCTAAGCTTGCTTCAAGCCGGTATTTTGAAAAGGCAAAAATCTTGTTTGGAGTAGATGATAAAGAAAGTTTTATCACACTAATAAATGGTTTAAAAGATAATTTACAACGAGATGGTTATCGTCATATCCCTAGTGTGAAGCAGGGCTTGGGGATGGATAAGGTATGCTCATTTAAATAAAGAAATTAGTTGAAAATTTAAAATAAATTAATTATGATACCAAAAGTAATTCATTATTGCTGGTTTGGAGGTAATCCTCTGCCAAAGAGCGCACAGAAGTGCATTGCGTCATGGAAAAAATATCTCCCTGATTATGAGATAAAAGAGTGGAATGAGAGTAACTTTGACGTGAATGTAATTCCTTATACAGCTGAGGCATATAAATCTAAGAAGTATGCCTTTGTGAGTGATTATGTCCGTTTCTGGATTCTCTATAAATATGGTGGTCTTTATTTTGATACCGATGTAGAGGTTATCAAGAATATGGATGACATCATTGCTAAAGGTCCGTTTATGGGGTGTGAGAATGAGGCTAAGGCTGGTGCGATGCCTGCGCAGCTAGGCGTCGCACCAGGCCTAGGGCTTGGGGTAAACCCAGGCCTAGGGCTGTATGGGGAAATCCTAGATATTTATAAGGATAAGCATTACATTCTTCCTGATGGAACGTATAGCCGAGAGACAGTGGTGACAATTACAACTGATTTGCTTTGCAAGTATGGCTTGAAAAATATAAACGATATTCAAGAGGTCGCAGGTGTGTTGATATATCCTAAGGAGTACTTTTGTCCAAAGGATTATGCAACAGGAAACTTGAATATTACACACAATTCTGTATCTATTCATCATTATGATGCAAGTTGGTTAACATGGTATGAAAATATTGAAAAAGCAATATTTGTTTTCTTAGGTTTGAGATACCGAGCATTGATTAAAAGACGTTTAGTTACTCCTTTTAGAAGATTATTACAGTATATTTAATGCATTATGGACTTATTTTTATATACAATATTGTTCTTGTTTATAATAGCTTCTGTCCAATATACAACGAAAGATTTAAAAAATAATTTGTCGAATTATAAACTAGAATTAGTAACAGGTCAATGGCCTTTTATTCTATATATTGCTTTGGGAATATATGTAGTAATTCGAGCAATAGTTTACGATACGGGAGCGGACTATTTGGCTTATTATAATCATTTTGTAACGAGGTCTCATCATCTTATAGATGTGTGGGGAGAAGGAAGAGAAATAGGATATAGGTATTTGATAGATTTTCTTTCTTCCTATTTTTCTTATCCTTATGTTTTTTTTGGGGTTTGCGCATTTGTGGGAATGGGGTCTTTACTTTGTATTTCTCTTAAATTCGGAAAGGCGGCTCCTTACATAGTTTTGGGGTGGGCTTTATATCTGTTTAATTTATCAATGAATTTGTATAGGCAGTATATAGCAATGTCTCTGATTTTCTATGCTTTGTACATTCTACTTAACCAGAAAGTTAAAAAAAAGAAACTACTAGGTGCTTCTATTTGCATAATATTAGCGTATTTCTTCCATCGTTCATCATTAGTAGGGGTCTTATGTGTGTTTTCTATTTACTTTTTAAGGAATCATATTGTTAACAAATGGATTTTAATTGGTGCTTTGATGTTGACGACAGTTGCATCTATGACAGTGTTGTCGCATATCATTTCTGTTATAGGAGCTTATTCTGATTCATTTATGGCAATGAATGATCGTGGATATATGGCTACAGAAATGCTTCAAAGCCAGTATGATGTAGGTAAAATGACATATGTAAATATGTTGTGCAGTGTAGTGCTTATATGGTATGGGGATAGGGTATTAAATATAAATGCAATATTGCGTTATTTTTATTTAGTCATGGCGATTTGTTTTATTATAACTCCTTTAACGAATCAAGAGATTTTGATGCGTATGAGATTATATCTTACGAATTTCGCAATTATAGGATATGGTCTTACCCTTTATTTTAATAAGAAGTTATATAATGTTTCTTCTAACATATTATTAGTTATTGTAGTAGTATATCAAATCTTTTATATGTTTTTATATCAAAACAGTTTATTGCTGGAGGCATATCCATTACAATTTAAATATTAACTATGATATTATCAATTATAATTCCCATATACAATGTTGAACAATTTATTGCTCAGTGTATAGAGAGTATTTACTCACAGCATTTCCCCTTGGAAAGATTTGAGGTGATTGCTGTTAATGATGGTACTCCTGATCATTCTATGGATATAGTAAAACGTTTTGCAGCAAAATATAGCAATTTACAAATCATAAATCAAGAAAACAAAGGGCTAAGCGTTGCAAGAAACACTGGCATGCAATATGCAAAAGGTGACTATGTCTGGTTTATTGATAGTGATGATTGGCTGTCTGGTAAAAGCCTATCAATTGTGTGGCAAAATATTCTTCATTATCCGCAGATAGATGTATTTGCGACAGTCTTAATGATGCAATATGAAAAAAACGATAAGGCAAAAGTTGAATATGTACCAAATCCGAAAGTTAAAAGCGGACGCGATTATATGTTTCGCAATAACAATGCCAACAGAGGTGCTTGTCAGCGATATGTCTTCAAGAAGGCTTTTCTTGAAAAGTACGACTTGAGGTTTATGCCTGGAGTTTACCATGAAGATGGTGAATTCTCTAATCGTATGCTGTACTTGGCAGATAAGCTGATGATTATCCCTCAACCTGTATATAACTATCGCATAAGAACAAGTGGAAGCATTATGTCTTCAAGGAAAATGAAGATGAATGATGACTTGGTGAAAATCTTCTTTGTATTAAGAGAATTTGCGGAAAAGTATGTAAAGGGTAATGAGGATTATTGGCCATATCGTGGAAAAATTTATGAATGCTTGACAGCCTCAGTTCTATTTTCACGCAATGAAATCTTTACCAGTGAATTTGATTCCTTTTATCAGGTTAATAAACATTTAATCAAGAAGGAGGCAAGAACGCTTCTCTTGCATTTTTCTCATTTTTCTTTTAAGGAAAATATGACTTTATTGCAATTTGCTTTGTTCCCCAAAATGGAAACTCAGTTGCGACAAGTTATAAAGAGAATATTAGTTAAATTCAAAGTTTTTGGTTAGCGTATGAAGGAATTCTTTAATATCACAAGAATGATAGAAGCACAATGGAAGAGGACTTGTAATCAGTATTATACTTATTACAATCGCTTAAAGTTTGGGTTGTTAGGTGTTAAGATGGGTAAGCATAGTATAGTGCATGGGAGTGTCCGTGTTTCTTTGGCAAAAAATGCAGATATAATTATAGGTGATAATTTCTGTTTCTTAAGTGGTAGAAGTTTAAATCCGCTGTCTCGTAATCTTCAAGGATGTATTTGTGTGAATGATAATGCTCGCCTTCTAATAGGTAATGATGTAAGTGTAAGTAGTGTGGTGCTTTGGAGCCATCAAAATATTACTATTGGTAATCATGTAGATATTGGTGCCAATACGATTATTATGGATAGTGATGCTCATTCGCTATATTATATTGACCGTAGAGATATTATTGAGGACATGAGTAATAAGAAAAATGCGCCTATCATAATTGGTAATGATGTTCTGATAGGTGCAAATTGTATAATTCTTAAAGGAGTTACAATTGGCGATAGAACTGTTGTCGGAGCTGGTGCTGTTGTTACCAGAAGTATTCCTAATGATTGTATTGCTGCTGGTAACCCTGTTAAAATAATAAAAGACATGAGAATGAACCATACCAATGTAAATGTAAATTCGGGGGGGGTAATTAGTTGGATATTCCAGATGCCTACTTCTTCCGTTAAATTAGTGGCATAAGGAGGGGGAATATGGAAAGAATAAAGTTTAATGTCATAATCCCTGTAGCATATAAGGATTTCTCTTTTCTGAAGAAAACAATCCCATATATAATAGAATATATACAGCCTCAGAAGGTCATTTTATTATTTGATTTTAGACTCAAAAGATATATGCCAAAAGAGGTGTTATGTCATCCTAACGTACAGATTGTAGATGAGAATCAATTGCTTGATGGTGTGTCTTTTTCTGTTGTGAAAAATCTTCTAGATAAACATGGGTTGCCTGTTCGTAGAACTGGTTGGTTTTTGCAACAATTCTTGAAACTAGGTTTTGCTCAATCTCGATTTTGTGATATGGATTATTATCTTAGTTGGGATGCGGATACGTTGCCTTTGAGAAATATAGAATTCTTTACTCTAGAAGGGAAACCTATTTTTACAAAGAAGAAAGAGCATAATCAGGCTTATTTTGATACACTCGCTAGACTATTGCCAATGGCAAAATGTGCAGACTTTTCTTTTATCGCTGAACATATGATGTTTAACAAAAATGTTATGTGCCGTATGCTAGCTGATATAGAGTTGTCTTCTGTGAGTGGTAAAACTTGGTATGAAAAGATTGTCAATGCCACAAATCCTAAGGAAGTAAATTCTTTCTCGGAATTTGAAACTTATGGAAACTATTGTCTTAATCATAATCCAAACATGTATGAGACGCAGGTTTTAAATACTTTTCGTAAGGCAGGCTATATTGCTGGAAGATTTATCAGTGAAAGAAAACTGCATTACATGAGTTTCGATTTGGATACAGCTTCTTTTGAATTGGGAGATTATCCTTGTGGCGTTGAAAAGTATGTATGTTATGCTTACAATAAATGGCTTAAGATACAAGAAAAATTGATAAAAAAATGCATAAAACAATGAGAATATTAGTGTTTACTGGAGGATTAGGCAATCAGATGTTTGAGTATGCCTTTTATCTCCATTTGAAGTCTTGTTTTCCGAATGATCGGTTTTATGGACATTACGGAAAGAAGTTAAAGGAGCATTATGGCTTGGAGGTGAATAGATGGTTTGAAACAGAGTTGCCTCCTGAAAAATGGTGGACGTTGCCTGTGGTAGGGCTATTTTATTTGTATAAGAAGTTGGTTCCGAATTCTAAATGGCTTGATTTACACCAAAGAGAATGGAAACATCATGAGGCTAAAGTCTTTTTTCCCTTTAAGTTTAGTAAGCAATATTTTCCAAAGGGAAATGAATGGATGAAGTGGAAGGTTGATGAAAATAACTTAGCCGACAAGAATAAAGAATTGCTCAGTAAAATAAGAAGCAATCATACATGTTTTGTTCATGTTAGACGTGGAGATTATCTTGCATCCAATTATAAGTCTATTTTTGAAGGTTGTTGCACTCTGGATTATTACAAGAGGGCTTTAGCTTATATGAGAGAAAAATATCCCGAGATCATGTTTGTCTGTTTCTCGGATGACATGGCTTGGTTAAGGGATAATCTTCAATTAGGAGTAAATTCAATATTCATAGATTGGAATACAGGTAAGGATTCTCCATTGGACATGTATATGATGTCACAATGCGACAATGCTATTATCGCAAATAGTTCCTTTAGTTACTGGGGGGCATTCTTAGGTAAAAAGAAAGAAACGACTATTTATCCACAAAAATGGTGGAACAGCCAAGATGGAAATCCTGATCTGTTTTGGAATGGTTGGATAGCACTTTAATGACATAAAAAAATATGTATATGAATCCAAAAGTAAGCATCGTAATTCCATGTTATGGAGTGGAAAAATACATATCGAATATCTTTGATGATTTGAAAAAACAGAACTTCAAAGATAACATGGAATTTATATTTGTCAATGATGGAGGAAGCAATACCTTAGAAGATATAATAGTTGATTTTGCTAAAAAAGATTCTCGCGTATTGTTGATAAGTAAGAAAAATGGGGGGGGTATCTTCTGCAAGAAATAAAGGTATAGATGTAGCAAGAGGTGAATGGATTATGTTTGTTGATCCAGATGACCGATTGAATGAAAGTTATGTAAGCTGTATGTTCGATGCGGTTAATAATTCTAATTCAGTTTTGGGTATTGGTGGCTTTTCTCAGTTTTACAAAAAGAAGAATCATGTTTGTGATTATTCCTTGGATTTAGAAGGAAAGGATATCCCAATGAAAACTGCATATTGGCATTTTCCTCCTTTTAATGTCCCTTGGAATAAAATCTATAAAACAGCTTTCTTACAAGAGAATGGTTTGAGGTTTCCTGAAGGTATCACCTATTTGGAAGATGAGCATTTCTGTTTGCGTCTTTATCGTTTGATAGATACATGTTGCTTGGTTAAGCAATGTGGTTACACCTATATTATGAATGATGAGAATTCAGCTCTGAGTAAATATCATAAGAACCTGAAGGAAAATATAGGCATTTCATCTCTTTTGAAAAGAGAGCTCTTGTTGCATATAGGTAAGTCTGAAAGTGATATTTTTAAAGAAGAGATAGACAGAATTGGCATAAATCTTTATATTTTAATCATCAACCTGTTTAAGAAGGGTACGATATTGAATTTCTTTGATAGTTACAAATACATTAAGAATGAAATTTTCAAAGATGCAGAATTTATGCGTTTGTTTCATTTGCATGATTGGAGTAATGATAAGATGACAGTTAAGGTTTGTGACTTGCTGGTATCCTTGAAGAACCCTTTATTGATTACCATCGTATTCAAGTGTTTGTTTTGGATAAAATATCATAGATGATATGTTCATTTCAAGTTGCTGATAAAAAGCAAAACATTATGAGAACAATACTTCTACAATGTAAATTCCTATTGGTGGAATTTCTTAATGTGTCTTATCAATTGATACCGAATCCTCTCAGAAATTGGTATCTGCGTTTGTTCGGAATTCGAATCTGGGGGGGCAAGTCTTGTATCCATTGAGGATGTAAGTTCTTTCATGTTGGTAAGATGAGTGTGGGTAAGAATACTGTCATTAATTTTGGTTGTTATCTAGATAATCGCCGAGGTATTTATGTCGGTAATAATGTTGGTATAGCCCATAATACAAAGATTTATACATTAGGTCATGATTTGAATGACCCGAAGTTTTCTACGAAAGGTGCGCCTGTACATATAGGGGATGACGTTTTTATTTTCTCCAATGTGTTGGTTATGCCTGGAGTAACTATAGGTGAAGGTGCCGTAGTGTTGGCAGGTAGCGTGGTAACAAAAGATGTAGAGCCATGGACTATAGTGGGAGGTAACCCAGTCAAGAAAATTAGGGAGCGAAATCGTGATATAGATTACAAACAAGTTTATAGATACTGGTTCGCATTATAATGAACAAACCGAATATACTTTTTTTGCTGAAAGGATTAGAGATAGGAGGCTTGGAGGTAGTGACTGCTGTCCTTGCAAATAAATTCGTGGAGGAGGGACATCAAGTTAGCATATTCTCCTTCCTTGGTGGTAAGCATTCTATTGCTGAGAGATTTGATAAACGAATTAAATTATATCAGCAGGATGATTATTCTCCGAGCAAGGAGAATGTTTCTAAGTTGAGGAAAGTTTTAGTGGATGATAAAATAGATGTTATTATCAACCAATGGGGATTGCCTTATACTCCGATAAAAACAGCTAGAAAGGCTGCTAAGGGATTGAATATTAAGATAATCTCTGTATACCATAATGCCCCAAGCTTTAATGGTAGAATTCAGAAACTTAGCATTGCTTTGATGGGTTGTGAAAATCCAATTAAGCGATTAGTATTGAGTTTGCTGCGTACTGCATTTAGAATGGTTACAAGCAGGGCTATGTCATATATTTATAAGAAGAGTGACTTGTTTTTAGTCTTGTCTCCTAGTTATATTGATGACTTTAAAAAGTTTACAGGTGTAAGTGATGGTAGTCATCTTCAAGTATTGACCAATCCCATTACTGTGGAGCAAGATGGATATGCTTTTGGTAAGAAGCGAAAAGAAATCATTTATGTTGGTCGCTTGGATTTTGTGCAGAAGCGAGTATATCGTGTGATAGATACTTGGAACTATCTGGAAGAAGGTTTCCCTGATTGGCGATTGACCATTGTTGGAGATGGCGAGGATAGAGAAAACTTGGAGAATCATGTGAAATGTTTAGGCTTAAAACGGGTTTCTTTTGATGGATTCCAAAAGCCAATTGATTATTACAAACGTGCCTCTATGCTCCTTCTTACATCTGATTTTGAGGGGTTCCCCTTGGTTCTTGCTGAATGCATGAGCTTCGGTGTCATTCCTGCTGTTTATAATAGCTATTCTGCCGTCGGAGATATTATTGATGATGGCAAGGATGGGGTTATAATACCTTATCACAAGGATGGGTATCAAGCAGAAGAGGCTGCTAATATGATAGCCCCAATAATGAAGGATGATGCTAAGCGTGAGCAAATGGCCTTGGCTGCCATGGAGAAAAGTAAGGAGTATTCGGTGGAAAGAATATATGATGAATGGAGGAAAATTTTAGGGTTAAAATAAGTGAGATAATGTTTAAAGATACTCAAATTATAATTATGGCTGGCGGCGTTGGAAGCCGCTTTTGGCCAATGTCAACCCCCGACTACCCAAAACAATTCATTGATGTGATGGGTGTGGGGCGTTCCCTCATTCAATTGACAGTAGATAGATTGAAGCCAATCTGTCCTGTCGAGAACATGTGGGTAGTGACAAACGAGAAATACATTCGCATTGTCAAGGAGCAAATCCCTGACATGCCAGTAGATAACATATTAGCAGAGCCGGAGGCTCGCAATACTGCTCCATGTATTGCTTATGCCTGCTGGAAGATCCAGAAGAAGCATCCTAATGCCAACATCGTGGTGACACCATCCGATGCTCTGGTCATCAATACTTCGGAGTATCAGCGAGTGCTCAGCAAGGCATTGAGCTATACATCTGATAAGAACGCTATCGTTACCATCGGTATCAAGCCAAGCCGCCCGGAAACAGGCTATGGCTATATCGCCGCAGCAGAGCCAACATCCGTAGATGAAATCTATAAGGTTGAGGCTTTCAAGGAAAAACCAAACCTGGAGACTGCAGAGCAATACCTTGCCGCTGGCAATTACTATTGGAATGCCGGAATCTTCGTATGGAACATCGATACCATCAGCAAGGCAATTCGAACTTTCCAGCCAAACCTTGCCAGCATCATGGACGAAATGGCACCTTCTTTCTATACTGAACAGGAGAAAGAGGTAGTCGGTAAACTCTTCCCAACCTGCGAGAAGATAAGCATTGACTATGCTGTGATGGAGAAGTCGAAGGAAATCTATACCTTACCAGCCGAGTTCGGTTGGAGCGACTTAGGCAGCTGGGGCAGCCTCCGTACCTTGCTTCCACAGGATGAGGCTGGCAATGCCAAGGTTGGCAAGGACATCCGTTTGTATGAATGCAAGAACTGCGTGGTTCATGCAGCCGATGAAAGCAAGGTGGTAGTTCAAGGATTGGATGGCTATATCGTAGCCGAGAAGAATGGACAGCTGCTTGTTTGCTCGTTGAAAGAGGAACAGAGAATTAAAGAATTCGGAAAATGATAAATAATATAAATTTAAATGACTGAAAATATGTTGACACCAGAAAAAAAACAAAAGATTGAAGATCAGATAGAACTTCAACAGAACGCAATTTCATATGATATGAAAGAGTTTACAATAGAATTGTATGTTAATAAATATCTTAAGGATATAGATAAAGAAGATAACGAACTGTATGTTCCTGATTATCAAAGAGAATTTATTTGGGATGATAGACATCAGTCTCGTTTTATTGAAAGTCTTTACTTAGGATTACCAGTCCCTTTTATGTTTTCAGCAGAAATTAAAGAGAGTGGAAGATTGGAAATTGTAGATGGTTCGCAGCGAATTAGAACTTTGGCTGCATTCTTATCTGACGAACTAACTTTATCCCATTTGGAGAAACTTTCTGAAATGAATGGTTGTAAGTATTCAGAACTTCCTGTTGGCTTACAAAGAAGCTTTAAAAATATATCAATCAGAATGGTTGTGTTATCTGCTAAAGCTACAGAAGATGTAAGAAATGAAATGTTTGACCGTATAAACACAAGTAGTGTGCCTTTGCTGCCGATGGAAACGCGTCGAGGAATTTATAAAGGTATTTTTACTGATTTTATTGCAGAATTGGCAAAAGAACCTAGATTTAAGAAACTTTGTCCACTGGCAAATTACATGCAAAATAGAAGGGAAGAAGAGGAACTCTTGTTGAGATTGTTTGCTTTTAGCGAGATATTCCCTTCGTTTTCGATAGTAGAGAACAAAGGGGTTGCTAAATTTTTGGATAATTACTTGGCAGAAAAAAATAAAACCTTTAACAAAAATGAAAAGGCCGTACTGAAGAAAAATTTTTATAATCTTATAAATGCAATAGAAAAAATATATCCTAATCAAGGCTTTGCAAAGACAAAGATGGCTATAGGAATTTCTAAGCCATATTTTGAGGCAATTGCCGTTGGTATATATTTAGCCCTTATTGATAATCCTGATATTAACTTAGTAGCGAAGAAAGAATTGATTATAGACAAAAATAACAGAAATGAATTCTTTAAGTTAATTGAAGGTCGATATCGAACTCATACAGCTCAAAAGATACGTAATAGAATTGAATATGTAAAAAATCTGTATCTTAAATGATAATAGATAAAAATTTTAAAATGCGGGTGGAGGACATTAATGAAATTTTCACCATGCTTTCATTTGTATTAAAGCTAGAGTCACACAAAAACAAGCCATTGTTAAATGATGATACAAAAGAAGAATTGTATGTTACTCAAGAAATGCAGTGTGTGTTAAAAGCTCAATTTCTCTTGGTTCTATATAATTTAGTAGAATCAACTGTAAATGATTGTTTAAATGCATTATATGATGCTGTTTTTGATGACAACTTGACATATTTTTCCCTATCAGATGATATGAGAAAAATGTGGAGAAGTCATATGAAACGTCGCAACCATCCAAGTTTTGATAAGCCAGATGATGAGATAATGACTATGAAAATTAAATTTGAGGAATTGGCTGTTAATATATCAGGTAGCTTAGATATTAGAAAAATTTTTGAAATATTCCAAAAACATGGTTGTCCTTTAGATGATAAAGATAGAGGTGAGTTTTCTAATAGTTTTTTAATTGTGAAAAATCGTAGAAATATGTTAGCTCATGGTAACATTTCATTTTCTCAATGTGGTGCTTGTTATATGCTAACCGATTTGGAAAGGTTTAAAAATCATATTATTACTTTTATGCAGATGGTTACAACGACGATGAAACAACACATTAGTGATCATAAATATAAACGATATTAGGGCGATAATAGAAATGAAAACAGTAGAAATCTTAAATATTGAAATTCAGAACATTACCCGTCAGGAACTCTTGGAGAACTTGAAGGAGGGTGTTCTTGTGACTCCTAATCTTGACCATCTGATTAAACTTCAGAAAGACAAGGAGTTTTATGATGTGTATCAGAAGTCGGAATGGGTGGTGTGTGACAGCAAGATTCTCTACCTGTTCGGTAAGTTGTTGAAGACTCCAATCAAGGAAGCGATTCCTGGTTCCAGCTTCTTCACCTCTTATTATATGTATCATAAGGATGATGCAGACTGCAAAATCTTCCTGCTTGGTGCCAAGGAGGGTATTGCTGCCAAGGCAATGGAACGCATCAATGAGAAGGTGGGGCACAAGATGGTGGTTGGTGCTCATTCTCCTTCCTTTGGCTTCGAGAAGCATGAGGAAGAGTGTGAGGAACTGGTCCGCATCGTGAATGAGAGTGGAGCGAATGTGCTGCTGGTGGGCGTTGGTGCGCCTAAGCAGGAGAAGTGGATTATGAAGTATCGTGACCAAATGCCGAATGTAAAGGTGTTTATGGCTCTCGGTGCTACCATCGATTTCGAGGCTGGTACATTGAAACGTGCGCCTAAGATTTGGCAGAAGATTGGCATGGAGTGGTTGTATCGTTGCATGAAGGAACCAAAGCGCCTCTTCAAGCGTTACTTCGTGGATGACATGCAGTTCTTCTATTACTTCGGTAAGCAGCTCTTGGGTATATACAAGGATCCTTTCCGAAAAAAGTAGGATTACTTTCTTCGGAAGAACTTACATAGTAAGGCTATCGGAAGAAGGATAATAGCGGCTATGTAGGATAATATGATGCGTATGGCTTGCTTCATGCGTGCAAAAGTACAACTTTATGTTGAAACAACAAAAGATTTTCATTGATTTCTTGCGATTCTGTATTGGTTCTGTCAAGGAGATTCCTGGTTCTTTGAAGGAAGCGGATTGGCAGGAATTATATGCTATTGCCAAGAAGCAATGCCTGGTGGGTATTCTCTTTGATGGTATCAAGAAGTTGCCTGCTGAACATGTAGGGATGAAGAAGGAACTGCTGCTTCAATGGATGGCAGAAAGCCAGATGTTGGAGAATGCGAATGTTCGGCTGAATGATGCTGCCATCCAGGTTTCTGAGTGGTTCCGGAAAAAGGGATTCAGAACCTGTATCCTGAAAGGGCAGGGGAATGCATTGATGTATCCGAATCCTTATTCTCGTACGCCTGGTGATATTGATATCTGGGTAGAAGGTGGAGATAAACGAGTTATCTCCTTTGTCCGCTCTATCTCGCCTCATGAAAAGGCGTGCTATCACCACATCGAGTTCCCATCGTATAAGGGTATTGAGGTGGAAGTGCATTATCGGCCTAGCTTCCTGCTGTGCTTCTGGCATAACAGAAAGCTTCAGAAATATTATGAAAGGATGAAGGAGGAGCAGTTCTCGCATCGGGTGATGTTGGGGGAGCAAGGGGAGATTGCAATCCCAACAGTGGAGTTTAATATTATCTTCCAATTGACTCATATCTTCTCGCATCTGATGAATGAGGGGATTGGGTTAAGGCAACTGGTGGATTATTACTATGTTCTTTGCGACTTTTATAAAATCTATCAAGATTTTTCGAATCCCTCCGTCTCCCTTTCCAAAGGGAGCTCCACTTTTTCCCCAAGCCCCTCTTCCTCAGGAAGCGGGGATGTAACCGCACCTTCTCGGTGCTCGGAACCGCTACGCTCTAAGGTTGGCGGACCATCAAAGGTCTCGCCAAATTGTGCGGGATGGGACCGCCGGGATGCTATTGGGGATATGACTTCCGCAACTGCTTCTACTGACTCTTCTGCAACTGCTGCTCGCTCTTCTTCTACAGCTATTGATAGGGTGCAGGAGGAATTGAAGGAGTTGAGATTGTGGAAGTTTGCCGGGGGTATCATGTATATCATGCAGGAGGTGTTCGGCATGCCTGCCTCTCGCCTTATTGTCCCTCCGAATGAGAAGTATGGTAAGTTTGTGCTGAATGAAGTGCTGGAAGCCGGGAACTTCGGAAGGCATGATGCCCGGAATCGGTTTGGCAGGTCACAGCTTGGACATAATCTCCAAAGGGTTTATCGGGATATAAGACTCGTGAGGTATTTTCCTGCTGAGGCTCTTTGTGAGCCTATCTTCAGAACTTGGCACTTCTTCTGGAGGATGAAGAACAAGAAATAATAGATTTCAAAAACTGCGGTATTCCAATATAAGTGTGATACCTTCTATCACCCTGAGGCTGATGGGGGTATCTCTATCTTAGATGAATCGCTTGGTATCGATTGGCGCATTCCTACGGAACACGCTAATCTTTCAGAGAAGGATACAAAGCATGAAGTATTGAAGGACTTTGATAGTCCTTTTGAATACTAGAAGGATTTTGATTTCTAAAATCATCTAATCTTTTTCTAAAATCATCCCGTCCTTCTTTATCATTAAAGAAGGCTCCACATCTCTCACCAAGCCTCTCTCTTGCCCGAAGAGAGAGGGTGTAACCGCCCTCTGGTGCTCGGAACCGCTTCGCTTTATGGTTGGCGGACCATCAAAGGTCTTCGCCATATTTTGCGGGATGGGACCGCCTGGGATGCAAGTGGGAACATCTTCTACGTTTTGGATTTTGGAGGTGTTTCTGAGAAATCTGGAGTATTTAGACATATAGATGTTTATAAGTGATGTATAAGGCCTTGGGATTATCTGAGGAGAAAGTGATTAATTAAAATTTTGATTTGTGTACTTATGATGGATAAAAACTATCTATTACAGAAAATATACGAAGCCTATCGTAAGTTTAAGAATTATAGCTATTATGATAGTGCTTCCTTGTATTCTCGAAAGCGTGTAGCCGATTTCGAGGAAGATTTGTATGGCTTAAAGAAAAGCCAATTCAAGAAGAGGTTTGCTGATAAATTAAATGGATTGTACGAAGTTCTTTTGGGATCAAACGAACAATATTTTCAGCGTTTGCTAGACGAGATAGATTTTTGTATACTACCAAAAAGTATGAAAAAAAATGATGGAGGTCAAGAAGATAATGAAATTAAATTAATCAGTAATCATATTCAAAAGGAAAAACTAGAAATTGACAAATATAACATATTTATTGATGCTCCAATAGAAATACAATTGATAAGTACTTTGTGGGTTATGTTTACTGGTGTAAGACTCTCCAAGCTGATAAGTTCGCATAATTATGCTTATAAGCTTTCGTTGACTTCACCACAAACGGAAAGCCAACAAACAAAAATTTCATCAGGACTGCATATCTACAAGCCTTATTTTCAAGGGTATCAAGATTGGCGAGACAATGCTTTGAAGAAAGCAGATGAGATACTTGATAGCCATAAGAATGTGACCATTGTTAGTTTGGATATTACAAGATATTTTTATCATGTTAGATTGAATCTTCCTGAGTTTGTGGAAAAACTGTTGGAAGAAAATTCCATTGTATTTTCAAATGAAGATGAACGAACATTTTCGAAGAGGCTTACAATACTATTATCGAGAGTGCATGAAGCATACACAAAAAAGTGTGAGGAGTATTTACCTTCTGATGTCGCACCGCTAGAAGGTAGTAAAACTATGTTGCCTGTTGGGTTAGTTTCTTCTGGTGTTATTGGTAATTTATTTTTAATTGATTTTGACAACAAGGTAATAGAGAAAATTCATCCTGATTTTTATGGACGTTATGTAGATGACATGCTTTTTGTTATAGGTGAATCAAAAGCAGACAATGCATTAGAATTTCTAAACAAGTATTTTGTTGAGCCTCGAATACTTGAACATGATCATGAAACATTTAAAATACAGGCGAATGATGTATACCTTTCCATTCAATCTAATAAAATTATCGTGGAAAGCTTTGAACATACAGGTTCCAAGGCTGCATTGATGAAATTTAGACGTAATATACAGCGTCAACGAAGTGAATTTAGATTTTTGCCTGATGAAGAAACAGTAGAGCAAGATTTTGATGAAGCTGCTTTTTCTATGCAATATTCTGGTTCGGTGAACAAATTGCGCAATATAAAAGATTTTTCGGAAGACAAGTATGGTGCTTCTACATATTTGGCTCACATGATATTCTTGGCTTGCTATAAGTCGGAGGAAAACAAGAAACACAAAAAAGCCATAGTACAACAGATTCTCACCTATTTCAAAGGTGCTGTTGCTCTAGAATATTATAGTCTTTGGGAGAAAGTATTTACATATTTTGTAATAACAGAAGATGTCGATTCTCTCAACAAGTTTCAAAAGCAAATCTTTAACGCAATTGAACAGTGTAATTTCGATAATGCGGAGATACAGGACGAAATAAGAGAAAGCTTAAATGAAACTTTACGATTGTCGGAAGCAATACCTTTGTCCATGCATTTGGACTTTATCGAAGCAGAAAATGATTGGGAAGATACCACAATAAAAACGGCTATAAAACTGAGACATGCCTGCATGTTTCGCCATCAGTATTTAGGGATAGGCGGACTCAACCTGACAAAATGTTTGTTAGATGACGATTGCAATCTCTATCGTAAGGATTTTGACCATAAAATTGAATTACTCAAAGAAACAGGTGTCATCTATCTTACACCTTTATTTGTTCATCTTGATGTTATCTGCCATATTCATATTTTTATAAAATCGGACGAGTATAGATTCTCTAAGACTAATTCGATTAATGATTTCCTATCTGATGCACCAACAGAGAGCTTTAAGCAATACCTTTTCATTAATTGGGATTGGAATAGACTTTTTTATAAACAAAAAATTGGTCTCATAAAGGATTTGATTACCAGTAGAGAAATAGAATCGTTGAAATATGAACATTCAAAGGTATTAGAGTACATAATTCCTACAGACAAAATAAGTCCGAATGCTATCAAGTCTAATAAGAGAATCGGAATTGCCAATATGAATGTAGATAAAGACATTATTGAAAAGACTGCATTGAATCAGGTAAATCTTTCTTCAGTAAGGCGAAAGGACTTGTTTCGTATCATTAATGAGGCTATCGCCAACAAATGTGATATGCTTGTCTTACCCGAGTTGTCTGTTCCATATCAATGGATAGATTTGCTGGCTGCTGAGTGTAAAAAAAATCAGATAGCAATTATTGCTGGTTTGACATATCTTGTAACAAATTCAAAATATGCTTTGAACATCGTAGTTACAATATTGCCTTTTACCGAAAACAATTATAATTCTTGTGTCATTATTCCACGGGTGAAGAACCATTATGCTCCTAAGGAAAAAACGCTATTGCGTTCTTATGGTTATCATGTACCTAAAGAAGTAAAAAGCATATATTATTTGTTCCATTGGAAAAAGTCCTATTTCTCTGTTTACAACTGCTTTGAATTGGCAAGTATAGAGGAAAGATGTTTAATGAAATCTAAAGTAGATTTTATAGTTGCGACAGAACTTAATTCTGACACTAACTATTATTCTGATATAGCTGGTTCATGGGTGAGAGACATCCATTCGTTCTTTATTCAAGTAAATACATCTGAATATGGTGATTCCCGAATCATGAAGCCAAGCAAGTCTGTAGAAAAGAACATGGTGGTAGTAAAAGGAGGCAAGAATTCCACGATATTGATAGACGATTTGGATATTGATTCCTTGAGAAAATTCCAACTGCCTGGTTATGCAGGTCAAGATGCCAAGGGTATTTTTAAGAATACTCCACCACGTTTCAACCAAAAGGATGTAAAGACGAGAATAGATAATAAAGATTTTAAATAAGCACAGTTATGACATATAAATTTTCAGATATTTTACGAATGATAATTCCTGGGTTGTATTTCATTACTCTCTGCTTGGGAATCAGTGTTGATATAGAAATCATACGAATAGATAAGGCAACCCCTTTTTTTAAGCTTTTAACTTCTACGTTTGCAAATGTCATAGTGATATTATTGCCATTTCTTGGCTATATAGTGGGGTATATTATCAATATTTGCTCCAGCTATATAGAACGTGTCGTTTATCGAAGAAAAATAATGAAAAGACCTTCACAGATAGTATTGGGATTCAATGAAGACTATAGACTGAAAGATGTTTCTAAAATTTTAGCGCATTATGTTATAAATGAAGTCAATGAACAAACTGCTCATAAGGCATTTCTTTTGGCAAAAGAAGAGATTTCTCAGTCTGATAGGATAAATACACATTTTGAGCAATCTACTTTTGCACGAAATATTGCGGGCGTTCAGTTGTTATTTACATTGATAGCTTTTGCATCCATGTTCTTTGGAGGATTATATTCGCTCATCAGTTTTGTCATTTCGCTGCTACTCAGCCTTGTCTGTCTATACAACTGGCGCAGACAGAGTTGTGTATATGCTAAATATGTCTTTTCTGAACTGGAGAAAAATTTGCAAAAACCAGGATTAGATGGAACAGGCGGATGATGTATTGAAGCCCTATTATAAGACCATACGTTCTTTGCTAAATTTGCGTAATGAAAAGGATATACTTCATATTTTTAGAGAAGAAAATATGGAGTGTGTATGGTATAGCCACGACAATTGGAATGGTGGTATTGACTATTATCATTTACAGATAAATGTCAGTCCGTTTTTGTATGACAAGATAAATCAAGAAGATGTACAAAAGAAATCATATAGACGAGAATCTATTCTTGAAAATCTCCAACCATTATACAAAGTTGGATTTGTGTAGAAGGTTTGAACAATACAGCAATCAAGAAATCTCTGAGGTTGCTACTCTCATCAAAAGTTTTTCCAAATGTGTGGCAGATGATAAGTGCAAAGAGGTTATATTGGATAGCTGTATGGAACTACAGGGGCAATTTGGCTTTAACTATTGGAAAGCGATATTAAGAGCAGAATGTTGCAACAACATGTCTGTTTACCAATTCTTAAAAACGAAATAGCATGAATGATGATTTTTATAAAGAGGAATTCTTTTATTCACAAAATGGAAGTCCTACAGAAATTTATAAGTATTGTCCTTACCATTTGGATTGCAATGGAGATGATTATAATCAGTTTGCTCTCGTAGTAAACTGTATTATTCCATATATCAGACTTGCTAAAAAAAGAGGTAATTATATGTCTCCGTGCGGAATGATGGCTTGCCCTGACCCAAATGGTTCTTTTGCCCAATTATCTTCAGAAGAAAAAGAGGAAAAGAATCCCAAAATAGCATTTGGGATAACTGCAGAATTCCTCTCGAATTTGTTTTATGAAGAGAATATACGTGATTTTAAATATATCTCTGGAATTACACGTCAAAAGCTATTTTCATCATATTTGAATAGGTTTCAAGAGCGATATTTACAAGAACATTCTGGATTATCAGAAGAAGCGATTCCTTTAAATATTAAATTGAAGTCTTTTTATATAGACCATTTAGAACAGGAAGAAAGAAATTGGAACAGATGTATAAAATTAAAGGATTATCCTCAGCTATATGAATATGCCAGCAAATTGTTTGCTCAGTATAAGGCTTATGTAAAGAATATAGCAAACAAGAATATTTATGTGGATAAGGATTATTCCGTTTTTGACTTACGCTATGTGGAAGATGCTGTAAGATTATACCCTGATGTTTTTAAACATTTGGAGTCTGGTGTTGATATATTTTGCAAAAAAGGAGACTTAAGACATGGATTGGATGATATGAGGTTAGCGCTTGAACTTTTATTAAAGCATCTTCTCTCAAACGAAAAATCATTAGAGAATCAAAATAGCGATTTAGGTGCTTATTTAAAAAAGGTTGGCATATCCAAAGAAATTTCAAATACATTCATCCAAATTAAAGGGTTATACGAGAGATTTCAAAATAATAATGTAAAGCATGATGATAATATTAATCCAAAGGAAGTTGAATATATTTTCCAACAAACACTTTGCTTTATGAATTTATTATTAAAAGTTCAATAAAAATGCATATATGATCATAGCGCTCAAATGATACCACTTTGTTAGCGTGGTTACAGGTATCGCTTTTCACATGGTTGGCGATACCTGTTAATAGAGTGACTGTCACGTTGTCATATAATTACATGAGCCGTGACTTTGGTCAACTCACCTGTCTTTTTGCCTGTCAGGTAGAGCGCATCGCCAGCGAAGTCGATCTGCCAGTGTTCACATGTAGAAATAACGCAATCAAACTGTAAAAAGTACATCGGTATCATTTGAGTGATATAGCCGGTACTGTTTGAGTGATATTATCACCTATCGCCTTACGCAATCTTTGCGTTAAAATAAACCAAGAAGTTTGGCTATGTGAGAGGAAAAATGTATCTTTGCATAAGATTGGCGGCATCTCAGCAATTGAAGCGAGCTTCATTGTGTTCGATTTGCACAATCTTTGCATATTCAAATACATTTTAAATGTTTAAAAGGAGAAGATTATGAAAGCAAAAGCGTTAGCATTAAAAGAACCACAGTTAGTGGTTTCTGTATCAGACCCATCTTTGGTCAATAAACTAAAAAGTGCCATTCAAATGCTCAATGGAGTAAGTTCTATTTCGGTTTTGAAACCTAAGAAAACTGAATTGGAACTTGCAGAAGAGGATGTTGTTAAAGGTAGAATTACACAATGGAACTCTGTTGATGAAATGTTTGATACTATTCTTGGTAAGTGATGTATAAATTAGGAACGACTAAAAGATTCGACAAAGCGTTGAAACTTTGTCGGAAGCGTGGCTATCCAATAGAGAAATTACAGAAAGCGATTTCTCTTTTGGTAGAAAATGGCACGTTACCTTCTGAATACAAACCACATATCCTTCATGGTAATCATGAAGGTGAGTGGGAAGCTCATGTTGAATCAGATTGGCTTTTGATATGGGAACAGAATGATATGGAATTGACACTGTTGATGTTAACTACTGGTACTCATTCTGATTTGTTTGGCAAAACGAAAAGATAAAATCCCAATCTGCAAGTTCATAGGCTTACGGATTGGGACAAAAACATTAGCTGAACTGATATCTTTTCTAAATGTGGAAATTCACTTGTTTCCGTTTTACCTTTATATCAATTATATAACTTTATGAATAAGCAATTTTATATAGAAAGTATGCATAACAATCTGCATATTTTATTTGCAATGGGAGTCATTCAAGATGAAATGTATAAATGTCCATTGTGTATGCAATCTTTTTCTGATGATGAAGTTGTGAAAAACTTAACAGAGGAAGATGTGCCACAAGCATCTCTTGGTGGTAAAAGAATTGCTTTGACATGTAGATCTTGTAATAGTACATGTGGGCATTCTATAGATGTAAACTTGCTAAATGCTATCGTCGGTTTGGAACAAAGAAAGTTTTTTCCTTCGACTGATAGAAAAGTAAACTTGATTCATAAAGGACAAAGATTAGGAGCGAACTTGCATATAGATGCTGATCGCCAACTATTTTTAGAGATAGATGCCAAGCGGAATAATCCCAAGGTTTGGGATGAATATCGAGAAAACATATTGAAAGAAAATGCTCTAATAGATTTGCAAGATGTACCTCTGAAAAGAGATGAAAGGTTTATTTCTGCTGCTCTATTGAAGAATGCATATTTACTCTTATTTGCAAGAACTGGATATACATTCTTAGCAGATTCGTATTATGATGACTTAAGAATGCAGATCAGCAATCCTAAACCATATATTTTGCCTGAGAGATTGTGGACTCTTCAAAATATTAGTGTGGCTGATGGTATCTATCTATGTCGAGATAATAGATTAAGAGGATTCTTTGTCGTTTATACATTGTCAAAAGTGATGCAATATCGTGTGTGCGTATTCATTCCTTCTCCAAATGTTCCATATCTTGCTGCAACCTATCATTTAAGAAACATTTTGGCATGCGATAGAATACGAGTAGAGATTATGCCCTCTTATTTCGATTTTTTAAACGATCGGAATGCCATAGCTAGATTGAGAAAGTGGTGTTATGGATGGGATAAATTTTAAATTCAGTGTTTACGCTCTGTTTGCGTTAAAATAATCCAAGAAGTTTGGCGGTGTGAGGGGAAAATGTTTTTTTTATGATTTTCTTGGTGGTTTCGAGTAAAAAGCGTAACTTTGGCGGCTGAATGTTGAACTAGAATAAATAGGAGGAAGAATATATGGATACAACAAAATTAACAAGAGAAGAGGCTCTACGCCGTTGGAATGCTTCTAAGGAAAACAAACGTAAAATGGTGGAGAAACTGGAGAACATGGTTCGCAAAAGCTGTCTGGAACGTACTGGTAAAGAACCTATAGGGGTAGAAGTATGGTAGTAGAAAAATGTCTCTGGCTGTGATTAATGCCAATTCGCCCTATGAGGTAAAAGTGGCTCTAGCTGATGATACATTGTGTTTCATCTAAGCCGGAAGATTTTGATGAATAGATTTATATGTGCCGTAAGAGGGAAGAAGAGGAAAACCGCCCTACAGTGCTATATTTGCCCCACCTGTCCCTTCCCTGCGGGAGGGTCCTTAACCCACTCCCAAGCCCTCGCCCTTTCCAAAAGGGCAAGGGATGTAACCGCCCTCCGGTGCTCAGAACCGCTACGCTCTAAGGTTGGCGGACCAAAGCGGTCTTCGCCATATTTTGCGGGATGGGACCGCCAGGGAATAGCAGTTTACAGTTAATAGTTTACGATTGATTTCGTGGTAATTTGCTGATAACTTGCAGATTTCTTGTGATTCTCTTGGTGGTTTCGAGAAAAAAGCGTAACTTTGGCGGCAAGTTATATAAACTAAATAATAGGAGATAGGATTATGGCAATAGATATAAAGGTTATTCCGACTCTTCATGGTGATGAAGCTATTCGCTTTATCAACAATGCTGATGAGGTTATGAAAAGTAAAGAGCGTGTTGATTTTTCAGAGAAAATAGCTATAGCTCGTGCTATATTAAAAAAAGCAGGAATGTAATTATGGGATTTTTATTAGATAAGTGTAAACTTAAAAAGATGGACGACGAGATTCTTTCGACTTGCCATCCTTTTACTTGTGGAGATGAGGATTTGGATGATTTCTTTCTACATGATGCAATGCGTTATAAAGCAGAATTGCTTGGTAAAACTTATTGCTTCGTGCTGGATGATGATCCTAAAACCATTGTTTGTATGTTTACTTTGTCTAATGATAGTATTAGAGTAGATGTCATACCTAATAGTCGTGGTCGTAAACTGTCTCATGGTATTCCTAGAGAGAAACGAATGCGTAGATATCCTGCTGTACTTATTGGAAGGCTTGGAATTAATGTTGACTTTCGTCATCAAGGTATAGGGTCAGAATTATTGGATTTCATTAAATCTTGGTTTATAGATGAAGAAAATAAAACAGGATGCCGCTTTTTGATAGTTGATGCCTATAATTGTATGGTTCCATTGGATTTTTATCAAAAGAATGAATTCTTGTTTTTGTTTTCGACGGAACAGCAAGAAGCAGAGAATCTGGGGTATGACATGACAAAGTCGTTGCATACGCGCCTCATGTATTATGATTTGAAGAAGTTAACTTCAAATTGAAAAACGTATTAATACAATGCGCCATTTGTATTATCAGTAGTTAGACAAGAACCAGAGTTTTTCTGTCTAGAGTTTTTGAGGTGTCCTTCCGATTTATGTGTTGAAGTGGAAGTATCATGCCTTGAAGACAGAAGCACTTTTAGTTAAAGCTGCTTTAAAAATCGAAAAAGTCTAATTTCTTAAAATACTCTGTATCCCCAGTAAACACTGGGGATGGAGTGCTATTGCCTTAGGGATTGGATGCTTACATAGTGATCGTAAATATATAGGTATATCACCATTACAGCGTAAGGTTTTAACACATTAAGTATTTACCTTTGCATCCGAATTCTTAAAATCAGAATTATGGAAACAAAGGAATACTTCGAAAAGGTGATGCGTAAGTACAAACGCTTCTCCAAGGGTAAGAAGTTTGGCAGAGCGTATGAATGGCTTGTAGAATATGCGGCACATAACAGAAATGAGTTTTCACACTGGGTGAAGGGATTTGTACCCTATCCCCGTCTAGGTTAATAAAGAATATAAACTAAGAAACAAAAGAGTTAAGTACGAAGAGCCGTGTGATGGGAGATTGTCAAGCACGGTTCAGAGAGAAGGGAGGATGAAATTCCCTCCACTTACTCGACTATATAAATACACAAAGTATGGAAGGTTATAATAATAAGCCTGAGATGCTATTTGTTCTCAGGATGAATGCAGAAGGGAATGATGTTTTCATAGAAGAATATGAACTTTCAGAGTTTCCTAAGTTGGAGGAATGGTTTAATAAACCCAAAGGAATTTTCGATTATAATGCGATATTTGAGGAAATGAAACTCGTGGGACAATGTCTAGGAGCAGAAAGAATCGTCAACTACGATAGAAGAAAGTTTGTTTTAGAACTTGAGCTGAAGGATATGAAACAGAGCTTGAAAGATTATACGGAAAGTGTATTGAAAGTTGAAAAGGCTCTGGAAAACATGGGACTTAAAGACATCAGGCATAACAAAAGTATGGAGAAAATAGACTTGTGCAGTTTCTCTGATACTTTCTATATATATGACAAGCCTTTCTTAAAACTTGAATACCGCTTAGGGCATCGTTTTAGAACAGATTCATTTATAGAAGGGTATGATATACCTTGCTGGAAGATACAATTCATGCATCAAGGTGGTCTGTCTGTATATAATAGAAATGATTTACTGAAATCAGACAAAACGTTCGATGAATGGATGCAAGTGATATTCCAGTTTCCTGAAGATGCCGATTTGAAAAAGAAGAAAATATGTGAACTGATTCATACTATATATGGTTTTGAGATTCAAATAACAGATATTCTCTATGATCCAGCTTCTAAATGCTTCGTCTTGAAGGAAGAAGTAGAGCAGAATATGCTGAAGGACATTAAGCCAGAAAGGGCAGTGGAGCCTGATGAAATAGCCAAATATACCACATTAGATACGCTTGTTGCTGTATTGCAGTCGGGAAAGATGCGTATGAATAGTATTGTGTCGATGAATGACAAAACAGAGATAGGTTTTTTAGAGGAATACATTAGAAACTACAAAGAAGACTTTGATGAAGAATGTGATAAGTATCTGTTTGCAGATAAAGAATTCATTACTTCTTTTACTACACGTATTGACGATCTTGATATGTGGAGATTGTATGGGGACAATGCCCGTGGCGTATGCATGGTGTTTGAGCGCATAAACAAGGATAGTGATGAACTTTTTAATATTAGTTATATCGCTGAAAAATCAGATGTTCTAGAGAAAATTGCCAAATTACAAGATGCATTAAAGGATAATTCTATCAGATTTCGCATGAACCTCTTGAAGAAATACCAGCATTTCTTGAAACTATCAGATTATTCTTCTGAGAGTGAATGTCGATTGATGGTAAATAGTGAGAAAACTGACGGATGGTTTATTAATCGTGATAATGGTATTTTGACACCTTACATTGAGAAGAAGTTAGTGAGAGAAGTCGAAGAAGATAATATATATCCGTTCCGCTTAAGTGGAATTATTCTTGGACCTGCTTCTCGGGAACTAACGGCTAATATGATGCAAATTCTCTATATGGCGGCTCAATGTCAGTATTCGCTTTTTGTGAAGCAGAGTAAGATAACTAGTTATAGGTGAGGTGTATAGAGTGATGTTACAAGTTGAACTATAAATAATATAAGAGTATGTTTGAAAACTTGGATAAGATTAAGAGCGTTATTACGAATATTTTTACTCAAATATCTTTGAATAAATTGTCTAACTGCCATGACTTAAATGTCTTGGCAGAAAATGTGTTTATGTATGTGCTGAATGACTGCTTTGATTATCATTTGCAGAATGCTAATATATTGAATAATGTACCTAATCAAGTGGGTTTCGATTTGATTGATACTAAAAATAAAATTATCTTTCAGGTTACTTCTTCTGATACAATAGAAAAATATTCCGAAACCATTAAAAAGGTAAAAAACGTGCATGGCCTCGAAGGATTCAATCTGAAATTCTTTATATTAAAAGCATCTGCTAATAAGCATCCAGCAAGTAGCAAAATACACAATCTATCAAGTCCTATAATCTTTGATAAAGACAAAGATATACTGGATGGAAATTGGCTTTTTGCCCAATTTACTTCACATTTTGATAGAATTTCACTTATAGAGAAACATCTGGAATTACTATTTAATGGTGAACTTTCCTATAAAATGATTTATAGTCTCCTGGATTTTTCTGAAAGCATTTGCGATTATCCTTTACCTGAGCATTATTTACCTCGTAAGTTTGCTCTGAAATCAGATCGTTCGGAGGCCTTTGATGTATTGTTCTCTCCAGAATCTAAAGAATATTCATTGGATAAGATTCTTGAAGAAGTGGTCAAGAATAATGAATTGCGTAAGTTTGTTATCTTTAGTACTGCTCAAAATGGTAAAACAACAGAGCTTTATAGGCTATATAACATAATTTCCAAAGATGTGGAAAAGGGTGTTCAATTTATTGCGGCATCTTCTTATAGTCAATTTCATCATGATAGTTTCTTTAATATTTTGCCATGTAGATTAGAAGAAAACCAATACATTCTTCTAGATGGTATGGACGAACTTAATGATAAAGATAGGAATTCTTTGATAAATGAACTAAGGGATTTCTTAAAAGAGTACTCAAAAATAAAGGTTGTAGTTACATGCCGTTCAAACTATAACAATGGTAGAATGTTGAGTGATTTTACTCAACTTGAAATGCTGCCTTTATCTTATGATGAAATAGTATCTTACATAAAGGGTAGTCTTGGTGAACATACGACAAGTTTTATTAAATATATCGAACAGCACCAAAACATTTCAGAACTTCTTGATGTGCCATTCTATCTGTCTTCTGTTGTTGATTATTTTGGCGAAAAACATCAGATTCCTCAAACACAAGAGAAAATACTTGATTATATATTTGCCAAAAGTTTGAAAGTGAAAGAAAAAGAGGGAGATACCATTAATGACTTAGCATATGGGGCAGAAGGCTTGTTTACAGTGATTGCGCTTACCATGCAATTTTCAGAAAAACAAGTATTGTCAGGGAAAGAATTATATAAATATTTAAAGTTTTCCAAAGAAAAAATTTCTGATCTAACTTTATATACTATATTTAAAAAAGATTCCTTTAAGGACGTTTATTCTTTCATTCATAATGGCTTTAAAGAGCATTTTGTTGCAAAATTCTTAAAGAATCTTTCCTGCCAAGAAATATTAAAGATAGTATGCTACGCAAATGGTGAAATTCCAATAATTAAGAAGAACTGGTATAATGTGTTGGTTCTTGCTATCTCATATATGAATGAATCTGTCAAGAAAGATCAGATGATAGACTGGTTATTAAAAAATGATGTGAAGGTTTTACAGAATATTGATTCAACCAGTATTAGTATGGTGGTTAAGCAGAGTGTTTTAAAGGGAATTTTAGGAGAATATAGTAAAGAGCAAATTTATCCTGATGATTTTTACAAAATAGCCAAGTTTATAGCATGCTTGTGTAATACAAAAAATAATGCAGAATTCCTGTTGAAAGAGTATAGAAATGTTCATCAGATAAATCCATATTTGGCTTTGTTGGCAACTTGTGTTTCTATGATGGACTTCTCTAGTCCTTCTGTTGGCATATTGCTGTCTGACTTCAAGAAAGTTGTTTTCGATAAGATTAATGAACTGGGGAATAATGATGATCAGGAAACCTATTCTTTGTATGTACCCTTCTATAGTAGTTATTTGAATGCAGAAGAAGACATTGATAGACTTATCATACTTGATGTAAAGTCGAAAGATCATCATATCATACAAACAGCTTTTCAGCTGATTGCTAATTTGAATCAAGCTGATAAATATGTGGAGTATATTATTGCAATACTCTGTTAATTCTTATGTAATCGATTGAAAATGAGAGAGTTAATTAACG
>ERZ791760.116-NODE-116-length-47648-cov-128.294812_pt1 | contig 47648 bp, 42 predicted proteins | sample MGYA00509950_ERZ791760 | MGnify/ENA primary metagenome ERZ791760 (study PRJEB30046, sample SAMN00792002) | human gut metagenome | study: EMG produced TPA metagenomics assembly of the A metagenome-wide association study of gut microbiota in type 2... | reverse complement strand
TGGGTGGTGAATGGAAGAAGCCAATCATCGCAAAAGGCAAGAAGATTAAGTTTGTCAAGTCATTTGGTGCTAAAATCAAATAGTAACAGGCTTTTTTAAAACTCCCGATATCTTTGAAATTACATGGCGATGTAGAAGTCTGTGCGTCGTGACATAGAACAAAATGCATCGCCATGTAGTAAATCTATACATAAAAGGGGTACTTTCACAAGCACCCCTTTTCATATTATACAAAAACATTATGAATGCTTATTTGAACTTTGTAACCTATTGATAACCAATACTATTAGAAATGGTCTGTTTTTATCGAGTAACAAAATAGTAACATAAAAGAGTTAAAGAAACTAAATCGCTTGTTTTACTCGCTACAAAGGTAACAAAATAAACTTGAATGCCAAATATACTTTAACCTACTTTAATTTTGTAACCATTTGTATGCCTACTGCACACCAAGCGTATACCTAAAATCTGAATATCTTACAGATTAACGAATTACATATTTTTTCACATTTGGTGGTTTCAGAAAAAGCTTCTATCTTTGCATCGTCAATGTTACGGTTGACAGACTAAAGTAGTCCTCCTTTCAAGGCGTAAGCCTACAAGATATGAACCTCTGAGTCGTTGTCCGTAACCAACACTCGGGGGTTCTTTTTTTATTCCCCTGAGTTTGAGACAAGACAAGATGGAAGACTATGGGCTAGATACCTTCCGATTCATCGAGTCTATAAATTGCAAGGAAGACCGCATGGCAAATCGTAGGAACTAATAGCAGAAGACGAGCGGAGGGGAATCTACTCCTTATGCTGCTTAGGTTAACTGATGTAGAATTATCAAGTGACCAGATGATGGGGGTTGACGGAACTCATCCATGAAATCTTAGGTTTTCTGATGCGTTCACATACGTGTGCGTTAAGGGGAAACCTAGAATCCAAAGGAATCAAAAATCTATCCATTTAAATTTTAAATAATTATATTTGGATGATTAAGTAATTAGTAGGTAACAAAAAACAAAAAATCGCTTATGGAAAATGAAGAAAAAGCAAAAGTCATTATTGACTACGACAAATATCAGGAGTTGCTGGCTAAAGCAAACCTGAATGAAAAGGCTATACAAGAAATTAAGGATGTAGCTTTCAAGGAAGGATATGATAAAGGGTATAGACTCGGTAATAGTTTATGTCAGTTAAAACTTCGCCAAACTTATTTAGGATTGTTGAAAAACTTGAATGGTTGCTTTGATGTTGTTCCTGCTTATTGTTTGTTGTTTGTAGCTTTTATGCTAATAGTTTCTTTCAAGAAAATATTAAGTCTCATGTGATGAATAGTTTTTGTTCTTTGCTTGAAGAAAAGCGGTTAGGTAATTATGAAGATAGAGTCAATCAGTTGTCAGGTCAGAACTGCTCGCAAGCAGCATGTATGTGAGTTGTTACACCTGCATCATAAAGGTGAGGATGATTGGGCTGGCTCTATGTTTAGCAGAGTGATTAAGATATTGAACGAAGTTAATAATTAAAATTTTGGCTTATGGAACTTGATATGTTGATTAGAAGTGCCCTGAGTGATGCTAATTGGTTAATTGCTAAGGGTGGCACGGATAGGGCAGAAGTCCTGAATCGTGTGCTGGGTAAGATTGATAATGTCCTGAAGGAACTGGATTGGGCAGAACTCATTGACCTCAACAAGGTGTGGCATCAGGCGAAAGATGTTATGCCGCCACGCATTTATGGCGGCAATCATGCAGACTTGCTGTGTGTGCATCAGTTCAAACCAACCTCTCATCCTATCCTTACTCATGAAGAGAACTGCCCAATTCTGGAAGAGTATTTTAAAGCGAATCCGAATGACTGGTGGTGTAGAACTGGGGATTTATTGAAGAAGGAGCATCGTGAACTTTATTGGAGATAAAGACAATGATTAGAATGATATGGAATACTCTGTATACAAAGCCTAAGAACTGGCTCTGTCGTTTGCAGACGGATAAAGTGCTGTATTTCGTGGTTAGCATGGTGCTGGTGCAAATGATATTCTTTTTGACCTATAACTTATGGCTCGCTACTTTGGCTACATTCGTTATAGGTATCTTCAAGGAGGTGGTGATTGATAAGCAAGTCAGCAAGGAGAAGGTGGATGCCGATGATATGTGGGCATACATCTTCGGTGTGTGTGCAGGATTGATTGCGCTGGTAGTTGGTGCTGCATTGATTCACATTCATGAATGGTTATGGTGTAATTGGATATAGATATATTAATTAAAATTTAAGATTATGAGTGAATTATATTGGTTAGGTGTTTTGGGCAACTTACATAGTTGTGGTGAAGTTGTTGTTCTTTTATCTATTTTGGTGTTATGTGGTTTAGGTATCTGGACAATTATTGTTGGTGATGAATATGATGAACCTTTTGAAAAGATAAAAAGAATGTTTAAGCGTTCTATATATGCTTTTGTGTTTGGAGCAACTATTTGTATATTTATCCCTTCTACAAAGAATCTGCTTATCATCTATGGGGTAGGTGGCACTATTGATTATCTCAAAGAAAACAAGGATGCAAATAAGATTCCTGATAAGTGCATTAAGGCTCTTGACAAGTATCTTGATGATGCGTTGAATGAAGATAAAGACAAAGATGAGGAGTAACTATGGTATCAGAATCAGCTAGATATTATCAGACTCATCCAGCAGCTAGGGAGCGAAAAAAGCGTTATGATACTCGTTTCGAGTCTTCTCCTGCTCAGAAGGCTAAGCGTAGGGAATTGGCTCGGCATAACGCTGCTCACGATAAAAAGTATGGGGCAGCTTCTCGCAAGGGTATGGATGCTTCACATACCAAATCAGGAATCAGGTATAAGCCTTCATCGGTGAATCGTGGTTCCAAGACGGATATGGCTGGGGATAGAAGGGCTAGAGGCTGTCGCTGATAGTGAATAAAAGAATAGGGAGTGCTCACGCATTCCCTATTTCGTTATCCTAACAATCTTAAAACCTATAAACCAAAAAACCTATGAAAAAAACAAACGTTCTTTTTATGAATTACATTTTATCCTTCCTCTTCCGACATCTGTCTCAACTTCTCGGTGAGGGCATTGTGAACCTCACGCTTATCGTCAAGAGTGACGGTCTGTAGCTTAGGGCAGTTGAACTCCAGTATCTTGATGAATGATGCTACCTTATCCTTCGGCTCGCACGCATTCCAAGCTGTCATGAAATCATCCCATGCCTCTCTAGAAAAGTCGGCACACAACTCACGAAACTCCTTGTTGATAGGAGATTCGTAACCTTTCTTCTTACCACCAGTCTTTGCCCGACCTTTCTCGAACTGACCTTTTGTATTTCTATCTACTGCCATTGACTTAACTATTTTGGTGCAAAGATAGTAATTATTCGGCAAACGGAAACTTTATCCGTTAACTTACCTACCTAAATAAACGGATAAAATACGAATCTCGGATGGTATCAGTATCTTTGTACCATTATTAATAATTTTAATTTTCATATATATGATAGGTGCATTAATAGGTGCTGGGCTTGGGCTTGCAAGCAGTATTGCTGGCGGTATAGCTAACCGCAAGGCGAGAAAAAAGCAGGAGCAGATGATTGCCCAGCAGCAGAGAGAAAATCAGGCATGGTATGACAGAACATACAATGCCGACCCTACCAAGCGTGCTGATACGGTTCGTTTGCTCACTCAGATGCAGGAGCAGATTAAGAACAGAAACAAGGCAGCAAAGGGTAGACAAGCGGTGATGGGTGGTACGGAAGACTCCACTACTGCGGTAAAGGAGGCAAACAACAAGACTCTTGCTGATACTACCTCACAGATTGTAGCTGCTAATGATGCCCGAAAGGATAACATCGAACAGCAGTATATGAACAGAAAGAACCAGTTACAGAACCAGCAGATGAGTATTGATGCTGAGAAGGCTGCCGATACTGCCAATGCGGTTGCAGGTGTGGCTGGTACTGCTGCCAACATCGCTGCAACTATTGATAGTGGTGCTGGTGGTGCGAAGAAGGCACCGAATATGAATGTGACTCAGGAGCAGTTGAATGGTATCGCTAAGGACTCAAATGATGTTCTTGGCTTGAAGGCTAAGGCTACGGCTCTTCCTTCTGAGGGTGACTTGAATAGCCTTGGGGCTAAACTTCAAAAGATTAAAGCATAGCCTATGAAAGCATCAGATATGTTACGAAACAATAATGGCTTGAAGACTACACAGAGTGTTCTCAACAAGCAGCAGAGTGGGGTGGATGCCGCTCAGAAGGTGGCACAGACTCAGGCTCCAGTCTTCACCCAGCAGCAACTTGATGCGGCTGGCAAGAAGGTTGACCAGATGAATGCTGCCACTCCTCAGAATGAAACACCTACGATGAAGGCGGCTAGAGAGAAGACTATCGCTACTCAGCAAGCTATCGCCAATGGTGTAGATGTGAATCAGGGTGCGCCAAGTGATGAGGAGGATAAACCATCTGTTCCTATCGTGAAGAAGGAGGAGCCGAAACCTCAGCCTAAGCAGCTATCTTATGCTGATATGTATAAGATATTGAATCCTGAAATGAATGAGACCGCTGAGCAGAGGGCGAACAGAGAGAAGAAGGAGCGTGCAAAGGCTCGTATCGCTGCTACTGGTGATGGTCTTCGTGCGCTCGCCAATATCTTTTTTGCTACCAATGGTGCCAAGGTGGTACACAATCCTGAGTCGGATATGACTAAGGCGGTGAATAAACGCAAGGCTTATATGGATGCTCAGAGAGAGAAGAATCGGGCATCATGGCTGGCAGGGTATCAGAGGGCACTCGCTCTTGATGAGGAAGCTCGGAAGAATAACCTGACTCTTGCAGAGCAGATGAGGTATCACGATATGCAGAACGAAATCAACAAGGTGAAGAATGACCAAGGGCAGCAGAGAATTGACCAAGGAAACAGAAGGCTTGACCTTAGTGAGTTGAAATATACCAATGATGTAGAGTATAAAGATAATCAGTTGAAGATTAAGAAGATGCTTGCTGATGGTCAGATAAGCCATTGGGCTGCTCAGGATGCACTTGCTAGACTGCGAGAAGGACGAATTTCTAATAAGGCTCAGAAATCTTCTGGCGGTAATCAAACTACTGCTGGTTATTGGTATGAGTATTACGACCTGATGGACACTCCTGAGGGGCAGAAGAAGATTAATGAACTTAAAAGAAAGTTGAGAATCAAGAATGTTACTCAGACTAACGTGAGATACATCATGGATAGATTGAAAGGTAGAAGCAGTTCTGCTGGAGGTGGTAAACCGTCTGGTGGCGGCAAGCATACAACACATAAGGCTGGCGGTTCTTCGGCTGGTGGCAAGAAGAAGACTGGCGTAAAATGGTAACAGAATTGGTAACAAGAATTTGGTAACAAACAAATATATATATCATGGCAGAAAGACCATTATACACTTTATACAAGAATCTGAAAGCACAGAACTATGATGTGCCAGATGATTACAATAAGTTTGAGAGTGCTCTGACAAGAGACGGAAAGGGCGGTGCTGATAACAGACACGCTATCTATGAGAACTTGAAGGCTCAGAACTTTGATGTTCCATCTACTTATGAGCGTTTTTACTCTGCACTCTTTGAACCTCGTAGTAAGACTTCATCTAGAGCGAAGGGCGGTAGTGTTCCTATGAGTGCTGCTGACCGTGCTCGTTTCTCTGCTGGGGCAGCAGCTATCTCGGCTAGTGCTCAGCAGACAATGAACAATGCTGGCAGATACAATAGACTGAAACAACGCAAGCAGAAACAGCAGAAGGATTTCGGTCGTGTGAACTTGGGTACACACCAAACTCCTTATGGTGGTGATACAAACAACGTGGTGAAGGATGATTTCTCTTACAACCCTGAGACTGGAAAGACTGGCGCATACGTTACATCGGACAATGAGAATGTTTATTCTCTTCCTGAAGCTGAGCAGACGCAAGCTATCCTAGATGAGCAGAATAACGCTTATCAGCAAGCGGTAGATACAGGTGAGATACCATCTGTTTTAGATGTTCGTGACAAGAATGGTAACTATGACTTGCAGGAGAACATCGGCAAGAATGGAACCTACCTTACTGAGGAGGGTGCTCAAAAGCAGTTTGATAAGAAACTGGCTGATGCCTATGCTCGCAAGAAGGAGATAGAAGCTGCTATAGCGGAAGACCATCGTCTGCATGGTAATCCTCTGCTCTCTTATAGTGCTAGCATAGGTGCAAGTAACGGAAGAACTGCTGAGCAGAATGATTATAGCAATAAGTTGGCAACCTCTCTCGCTCTGGTCAACCAGCAGATTGGTGCGCTTGAAGCGGTGAAACAATACCCTACAAGTAGCTGGGGTGAGGATGCCTTGAAGGCTCTTGACAATACAGCCTTTACTGCCAAGACATGGGATTTCGGTCTGACTGACTTCGCTACCATGGGGCAGATGGAACGTATCAAGACAAAGATGGATAACAACATTCCTCTCTCAGGTTCTGATAAGATGCTCCTGAAGAGTAAACTTGGTGCGGATGCTGCTGCGGCTCTCGAAGACGAGAAGATGGGTAACGTCTATCGTTGGACGAAGATTGCAGGGCAGAGTCTCCCATTTATGGCTGACTTCTTCCTGACTGGTGGCTATGGTGGCATTACCAAGGGCATCAGTCGTGGAGCCTTGAAATTTGCTGCTAAACGTGGCATGGGAAAGGTGAGTGCTGCAATCTTGAAGAACACTGGTATCGTGGCTGGCGATGTAATTGGCTCGTATGCAATGGCTGGAACTGAGCAAGCGTTGAAGACTGGTGCTGACATCATGCAGCGACATCTTGGTAATCTGTATCAGGATGAGAAGGGTGATTATAAGTTCGGTACTTTCGATGATAACGGAAATCTCCTGCATGAGGGTGGCGAGTCTATGGGTACTGCTCTCTATAAGGGCATGACCTCTGCTATGGTAGAGAACTATACTGAAAAACTCTTCGGTCACAACTATGGTATCAAGAAGGGTGCTGTCAACTTCATGGAGAAACATGGTATGAATGCTTCTGCTGAGTTCTTCAAGAATATCGGCAAGAGTGGATGGTACACCAATTCCAAGAAGTGGATGGAGAAATTCGGTATCAATGGTTTCGGTGAGGAAGTGATGGAGGAGGAAATTGGCATTCCTCTTCATGCTCTATTGGATGGAGATAATAAGTTCTCTGACCTTCTTGATACTAAACAGCAACTTGACATCATCGGTGGTATGGCTATCTCTGTTGGTTCTATGTATGCGATGGGTGCTGGTTCCCGACCAGTAAAAGGTATCTACAATCGTGCTCAGTACTACCGATTCCGCAACAAGGTGAACGTGGCTGATAGTGATGCACAGAACATTATTGGCGATAACTGGGCAGACATTAAGGATAAGATAGACAATGCAACCAACGAGCAGATGGGTAGTGTGCTGGCTGGCATTCTCCGTCAGAGAGATACCATGACCAAGGAGCAGATTAATGCTGCTGTTAACTATGGTGTGAACCTTATGAAGATGCGTGGCTACAATGTTGCTAAGACTGCTGAAATGAATGCCAAGGAGATTACCAATGAGCCTACAACTCCTGAGGAGCAGCATCAGACAGATATTGATAACGCTTATTCTGAGGGGCATGATGCTGATGATGCAGACAAACATGATATTCAGATTCAGCAGGAAGACCAGATGAAGACTCTTGCAGCAGCATTGGGTATCTCTGAGCAGCAGCTATCTGCCATGAGTGATGAGGAACTGGAATCCCTGACTGGGCAGGATGATAAACTTGACCAAGCTATCTATGACTACCAGTTGTCTTCTGCCCGATACCAAGGTGTGGTTGATGATGCACAAGACAAGGTTGACCTTGCTGCTCATCAGGCAGAGCAGAGAGTGGATATGTACACAGACCAGAGTCGTGGTTCTGTCCGTAACGCTACTATCAAAGCATCAGGCGGCTTGGAAGACTATGGTGTCTATATTATCAGTGGTAATATTGCTACTCATGATGATGGCTCCATTGATGTAAGCAATAGCGATGATATGATTCTCTACTATGACCCGACAACGAATAGCGTAGAACATGCATATGCATTGATGTTCGCTGAACTGGGTGAAGAACTCCCTGCTGATGATGTGAAGACTCAGGCGGTAGCTGATGCAAAAGAGAATGCTATCAAGGAAGTGGCTGGCATCATTGATGGAACCGTTGAAGTAGGCTCCCAGTTCAATGTGACTGATACTGATGGTTCTGAACATACCTATGAGGTGTTGGCTGACTATGGTGATGGTACTGCTGCTATCTCTATAGATGGTAACGTGGTGGAGAATCCTTATTCGCTTGCAGACTTGCAGCAGATGAAAGACTTAGAAGACCAGAAGAGACTGGAAGCTGCCAAGGCTGAGCGTGAGCAGATGGAGAAGGAACGTGCTGCCCAGCAGACTCAGGAGACTGAGCAGTCTCAACCTTCGTTTGATTTCAATCAGATTCTCAATGATAATGGTAACGTGGTACTCGTTGATGTGCTCGACAAGGATGGTAATACCAAATATCCTGATTCTAGATTGTTCCTCATTCGTGATGCTGGTGCCAAGGCTAAGGTAGTTGAGTTGAAAAGTGATGGTACTATTGTTCCTCATGCTGTGAGCAAAGAAGATGTGGCTACAATCTCTTCTATGTCGCTCGATGAATACAAACAAGCTATGCCTGAATCCTCAATGATAGAGGATAATAGTGGAGAAGAATCTGATGAGGATTCTCTGCTGGAAAATCTCGGTTTGCCTAAAGGTAGCGAAATCTGGATGAGTGGCGATGGTTTCGGAAGACCAAAGGAAAACACTCTATCAAAAGTTGTCGGTATTGATGAGCAGGGCAGTATCATCCTTGAAGATAAGGATGGCAAAAAGTGGTCTGCATCATTTGATTATATCAACAACCATCGTGAGCTTCCACCTTTGGATGAGAATACCAATATCGTTAATGAGGAGAATAATCAATCGGAATCAAATGCCGAGGAGAATACTCCTGCTACTGAGCAGACTCCTGCCATTACTCTTGAAGATGGAACCATCGTGCCTATGTTGGAGGATGGCAATCCTGACTTCTCGAAACTGACAGCCGCACAGACTGCTGAGTTGTATGATACTCAGTTCGGTGAGGATGCAGATAGTATCGTATCTGGATATGTGTCTGATGCAAAGAAGGCACTCGACAAGGCTAGCAACATGACCGTGAAGGGTAAGACTTTTGTGGAGCAGAAGGCTGCTAAGGATGCCAAGGAGAAGGCTATTGCTGATGCTCAGGCGGCTTATGACTCTGCTATCGCTATCCGTGATGCTTATAATGAGCGACAACTTGCCAAGGTGGAAGATACTGCTGATGGTAGAAAGGAACTCATTGAGAAGGCAAGAAGAAAGTTCGCTCGCTTGAAGAGTGCTGTGAAGGATGATGCTGAGGCTGTATCACAACTCTACCGAGATACCATCGGTTCTCTCCTTCATCGTCTGTATGATGGTACTGGCATTGACGTGACTGATACAACTCCGCTTACTGCTGAGGAGTATGTGGCTAGCAACCTCGGTGCTCATTCTCTCAACTATGAGGGAACAGAGACAAGCAAGGGTGTTAAGCAAGAGACTGGATTGAGCAGAGAAGACTTTGCCAAAACTCAGTTGCTCGCTGCTGATGGCAAGGGAACCACTATTGATGCGCTCGTTCATAGCTTGTGGGAGAACCGTCCATCCAACCTTGAATCACTCGACACTCAGGATATTCGTAACGCACTTATCGGTGTACTCAATAGCGGTTTCAAGGCATCGGAAGCAAGGAATTTTGTTGAAAATATTCGCATTGCTCAGGCAGAGAACAGACTTGAAGAGCAGAAACGTGCTCAGGAGAATGCAGTCTATGCTGAGCAGCACAAGGCTGAGCCAGAGGCTGAGTTGAAGGCGAAGTCGGATGAAAAGGCTGAGTTGAAGGCGAAGTCAGAGGCGAAGTTGGATAATGAATCGTCTAATGAATCTAATGATTTGGATAATGATTTGGATAATGAGAAGAAAAATGACAATATAAATGATAATATAAATGTTCCTGAGGATGCTACTGAAGAAGCACCTTTAGGCGCACAGCGTGATGAATCTGACCTTCCTTTCTCTGCCAAGGAGAATGGCAAGCAGCAGACAATTGCTGAACGTGCTGCTGACGTAAAGAAGAATAAGGTGGATGATATGAAGGTCGTTGACAATATCGTGGGCGAGAAGACTCGCAAGGCTTTCGAGAGACTGGCTAAGATGATGGGTGCTAACATTCAATGGCAGTACTCAGACAAGTTGGGCAACGGCTGGATTCAGGAGACCACGGATGCCGATGGCAATGTTCATCGTACCATCTTCATCACTCTTGACTCTTCTATCACGGAAGGTGCTCAGTTTATCTTCGGTCACGAAATGACCCACCAAATCAAGAACCTGAACCCTGCTGCATACAATGAGTTGACTCAGCTTGTGCTTGATACCTATGGCTCTGATGCCTTCGATAAGGCGGTAGATGAGACCATGCATAGATATTCTGATGCTGGATTCTCTGGACGTACTAGAAATTACTATGCTGAGGAGGTTGTTGCTGATGCGGTAGGCGAAATGATTCGTGACCTCAACTTGGCTCACACTCTCGCTATGAAGATGTCTCATCCTCTGCTCGCTGCTATCCATGAGATATTGCAGAAGATTAAGTTGGCATTCTTTGGTACAGAGTATAGCGATGTGACTAAGAACATCATCCGCTCCATCGAACAAGCCTATGTGAAGACTGCCAATGGTGAGGTGACAAACTCTGAGACTGGCGAAGATGTTTCATTCTCTCTCCGTCAGAAGCCTGAGCCTAAGAAGAAGGGTATCGGCTACAAGGTGTTCGTATTGAAGGATGGCAAATTATATCCACCAATGGTAGCGAACCCTGATGGTGCTGCTACTCCAGTAGGTGTATGGCTCGATGCTGATGCGGCTCCTATTGCAGGAGAAAGCAAGACTGGCAGACCTCAGGTAAAGCAGGGCGGCAAGGGAACACAAGGCGGTAGCGGTAAGCTAGCCTATAGACCAGGCTGGCATCTTGGTGTAGTGCCTTACGCTATCCAGTTCAACCGCAAGGATGCTGAGGGCAACAAGACTCTCTTCCCTAAGAACTTCGTCTTCGCTGAGGTGGAGTATGCCGCTGATGTAGATTATCAGGAGGAAGCTCGCCAAGAGGGTATCAATCCATCGGGAAAGTATCAGCATTCATTAGCTGGCTTGAAACATCTGCCTACTGATGGCTATTATATGTATCGTACCAATCCGAACCCTGAGACTGACCCTTGGGTGATTACTGGTGCGATGAAGGTGAACCGTATCTTGACAAGAGCAGAGCAAGCGGAACTTGTGAAGAGCGCTGGTCGTGAACCTCAGCAGATTCAGGAGGGTGATATTGTTACTGATGATGTTGTGAATAGCATCAATCAGGAGATAGCTGATGCTCCTAAGTTCTCGTTGAAGGTGTACCATGGTAGTGGTGCTGACTTCACAGAGTTTGACTTCGACCACATGGGCGAGGGTGCTGGCTCCCAAGTGTTCGGTTGGGGTGGATATGTTACATCTTCCAAGAAGATTGGTAAAGATTATGCAGCTGTAGGTCAGCAGAGTGCTGAAAGCAGACACGCATATTCAGAAGATACACCTGTTGAAGCTGCTGTAAGTGCTATCTTAGGGCAGGATATATACAACAATCAAGCAAAAACGTTTGAGCAGAAAAAGGCACAGGCTATTAAGAATGCAGAAAACTCTATTGTTAACTTTAGTAATATGCTCAATAACTCGAATGAACTTGACGAAAAGAGCAAGAAGTTCTTGAAGGAGAGCATTGAGGCTGATAAAAAGAAACTTGAAATCCTTCGTACTCTGACAGAGGAGCAGTATAAAGAGGAGTATATAAAGCAAGGTCGTGCCAAGAACCTCTATGAGGTAGATATTCCTGATGATAATGGTAGTAACTATCTGGATTGGGATAAGCCTTTGAGTAAAAAGCAGCAGGATGCCATTCGTGAAGGGTTGGAGCATCTTGGTGTAGATATTAAGAAGTTAGAAAGCAAAGGTCAGTCTTTAGAGAGAACCGGCGAAAATGTTTACAATAGTACTCTGTATATTGGGTTAACTGGAACAGAGTATGATTTGCCTGAAAAAACTAAAGGAATAAGCAAGTTCCTTTCTTCTGTTGGTTTTACTGGTATTAAGTACAAGGCTGGACGTAACTTCGGTGGTGTTAAAAAGGGCGATGTCAACTATGTTATCTTCAAGCCTGAGGATATGAAAATCACAGAGCACACCAAGTTCTCTCTCCGTTTGAAGTCTGCTATTGAAGAAACAGAAACCAATCCATCTGACGCACAGAAGGAGAGTGGCAACTACAAGAAGGGACACATCAAGTTCGGTGGCTACGATTACACTATAGAAAATCCAAAGGGTTCAACTCGCTCAGGAAAGGATGCCGATGGTAAAGAATGGAAAGTTACCATGCACGATACCTATGGTTATATCCGTGGCAAGTTTGGCAAGGATGGTGACCATTTGGATATGTTCATCAATGACAAAGCAGACCTTGATAATTGGGATGGTGATGTGTTTGTCGTTGACCAAGTGAATCCTGATGGCTCGTTTGATGAGCATAAGGTAATGTATGGCTATGACTCCATGGATGATGCCAAAAAGGCTTATCTCGCCAACTATAGCGATGGTTGGCAAGGTCTTGGCAATATTACTGGAGCAAGCAAGGATGAGTTCGACAAGTGGCTTGATACGAGCAATCGTAAGTTAAAGCCATTTGCAGACTATGCTAAAGTAAAGTTCTCGTTGAAGGATATAAAGCCAGTAGGTGTTGGTGCTTTCGGAAATATATACAATCAGTTCCGTGGTAAATCTAAAGCAGCTATAGAGTTTTTGAAGAAACTTGGTAGCGGTGAGGCAACTGCTGCACTACATCATCATACTATTGGTGATATATCTTTGGTATGGGGAGATAAAAAGACTGGTCTTGATAAGATTCTGAGAAAGCATCCTGAGGTCGTTGACAATTTGCAGTCTATCATAGATAGTATGGAGGTTGTTCAGGAAAGCGACAATCGTATCAAGTTGGAATCACCTACACACTTTGCTGTTGTAAGTAAGGAGTATAAGGGTGAACCTAGAGAACAATGGTTGTTGACTGCATACGAGAAAAGAGAATCCTTGGAAAATGGCAAGAGTATGGACACTGCCACTTCTTCGTTGGGAGGTGACACAGCTCTCTCCCAATCCAAGGAATCTGCTGCAAAGATAGACAATTCTTCTGAAACTGCCAAGGAAAATGGCGAAAAGTTTTCATTGAAGGATGAAAAAACTCTTGCAGGAGTGCATAACATTACTGAGGAGAAGCTGAGAAAGGCTTTGAAACTGGGTGGCTTTGCCAATCCTTCTTTGGCTGTGATTGATACCAACAAGAGTGGTCACAACAACTTTGGAGAGATTTCCTTCATCGCTCCTTCTGCCCTTTTGGATAAGCGTACTGGCAAGACTGGTGGTACATGGATAACTGATGCTTATACTCAGCGTTATCCTTCCGTAGAGCGGCAAATGAGCGAAAAGGGCAGTCAGAAGTTTGAAGACTGGGTTGACAGCCTTGAATACCCTAGTGCTGCTAAGGCAGAGATTAAGAGACAGACCAAGGATGTATTGGAAGACAATGGTGTTCCTGCTTGGGAGTTGATGTATCTTAAAGAAAAGGGCATTGATATTAAAGCGTATGATTCTAATGTTGATTATCGCTGGAAAGAGATTATCAATGACCATCCTACTTCCGAGGATATTCTGAGCAGTATGCAGAATGACCCTGAACTGAAAGAAAAGGTTACAAGTCTGGCTAAGCATGCCATCATTTACCCTACTTGGGAAAAGGTTTCTTTGGAGGTAAGAAGAAAGATGTATAAGGAGACTGGCGTTAAGGCTAGCCCTATCAATCCACAAGTAAGAAAACAGACTAAGGAAATCTTTGAGCGTGACTATAAATCAACCTTGCTTAACAAGGACGGAAGTCCAAGAAAAAAAGATGTGAAGAAGGTTGTTGAGGATATTGTGAAGGAGCATAACGATACCAAGAAGTATGACTTCTATCTGTCTAAGGTGAAGGCTAGTAATTACGTCAACAAGAATGGTCTTTATGATGATTACATCAGATGGCAGGAGAACAAACTGGATGAGTTCGGAACGAAGAACCGTATCTTCCGTGGCTATACTAGGGATGGTTCCCGAAAGTATGTGCCTGAGACTCTTGAAAATGTTTCAAAGGCTATGAGGGAAGAAGCAGATGGGCAGACCAATGGAAGCGAATATACCTCGTTTGGTAGCTTTATCGCAAAGTTGGCTAGTCGTGTTGATTCTACAGACGAAATGCGTGCCAACAAGGATAAGTTGTCTTCTAATAAGGATAAGGAAGAATTTTACGAGAAATGGAGTGAGGTTTATTATGACCTTGCCAAGTTCTTGTATAATGATGTGTTCTATGGTGAGCAGAGACTTCATGATATTGTATTGCAGTCTGACCCTAAGAAGTATGCCAAGAAAGAATATGGCATTACCCTTACTCCTACCTTCATGAAGAAACTGGATGCCTTGAAGAATGCAGTACAGACAGAGTTGAAGAGTGCGTACTTTGAGACTAAGTACAACAGACCGCTACGTCTAAACGAGTTTGCTGCTGTCGTGGTTCCTGATAACTTGGGAGAAGATGTACGCAAGGGCATAGAGAATGCTGGCTTACCAATGTATGACTACGACCCGAATAAGGAAGGTGACCGCAGTCGTGCCTTCAATGAAGCTATCAATAGCAGCGACAATATCCGATTCTCTCTCGCTGGTGAGCGTGGTGCGGCTGCTGCTGACAAGGCAGAGGAACGTACCTTCCGTATGGATAATCTCTCTGTGGCAAAGGATATGGAGAAGAACAAAAAGAAGGCTAAGGCTATCAAGGCAGCTACTGGCTGGGAGCGTGGTGCTGATGGTAAGTGGAGATACGAAATGCCTGATGTTGTTCTCCGTGACCCGAAGGAATGGGTGAATAAGAAGACTCTGACTCTCTCTGATATTGTAGAGAAACCAAACGATTTGTTTAAGGAATACCCTGAGTTGTTTGATGCTTATCCTGAATTGAAGGACATGAAGATTTTGAAGGGTAGAGCAAAGAGTGGTGGTGTCTTCTATAATAATGCCATTACGCTGAACCTTGGAGATATTCGTGAGGCTATAAAGTACGACATGGACACACACTATAAGTTGGCGAATAATAGTCTGAAAAAGACCTTGGTTCACGAGATTCAGCACTATATTCAGGATAAGGAAGGCTTTGCACAAGGCGGCAATAATGAAATGATAATTGACAAGAATGCCTTGGATGCTATCGCCAAGTTGAGGGCTGAAAAAGATGCAGTAGCAAAGGAGTTCTATGCCATGTCTCCTGAGGAGCAGCAGAGACGAAAGTACGAAATCAATAAAAGATACAACGACCTTACCAAGCAGATTGAGAGATTGGAGAAGTCTAGCAGAATCGGATATGATGGCTATAATCGTCTCTCTGGCGAGGTGGAAGCTCGTAACGTATCTTCCCGATTGAACATGACTCCTGAGGAGAGAAGAAAAACTCTCGCTGAATCTACTGAGGACGTGGCTCGTAAAGACCAGATTTTCTTGGGTGTTGGCGATGTGTCCTTCTCTCTGCGTGATATGGCTGACGGAAAGGAGAGTGGTGCGGCTGATATGGCTGAGGACTTGAAGAGTCTGAACACTCCTGATGAGGTGGATGATGCTATCAAGACTGCCATTGATGATATGCCGAGCGGATGGCAGATGGCTAACAAGAAGATGATTCATATTGCTCAGGCTCTGGGCGAGAATCGCAAGGCAGAGATTGCTGGCGAGGAACCTAAGTTCTCCCTGAAGGATGGTTCACTCATTAAGGCTGGAACCTATTTTAGTGGTGGTGGTCTTGTTGAGGAAGGCTTGAAGGGTATCATCGACCCAGTGGTGGCAGTGGAGTATGACGAGAAGATAAGCGGTGTTTATCGTAACAACTTCGGGCAGCACATCGTTACTGCTGATGTTCGTGATGTTGACCCTAAGGAGTTGGTGAAGCAGATTGATGGCGAGGTAGAGTACTTCCATGCCAGCCCAGTCTGCAAGAACTACTCTCAGGCGAAGAGTAACCATGCTGAGGTGGAACTTGACAAGGAGACTGCTGCTAGTACTGCCGAGTTTATCAATGCCGTTAAGCCAAAGGTGGTGACTATTGAGAATGTGAAGGGATATAAGGATTCGGATGCCATGAAGACTATCACGGATGCGCTTGATGCCAACGGATATACTTGGGATGCAGATGTGTATAATGCTGCTGACTATGGCGGCTACACCAACCGAGAGAGATTGATTGTCCGTGCGGTTCGTGATGGTAAACTTCCTGCCAAGCCAAAGAAGATGGCACACAAGAGTGGATGGTATGAAGTTGTGGCTGATATTATCCCGACCCTGACCGAGAAGAAGAATGGCGTGGCTCCTTGGATGGATATTCGCTTGAAGGCTGATGGTATTGACTGGCGAAACATTGACAAGCCATTGTATGTGATGGGTAGTGCTTATGCTGATGGCAAGGTTCCTCATGCTTTTGCTGATGAACTGCTGCCAACACTCAGAACCAAGAGTGGTGACGTGATTGTGATGCCGGATGGCAAGGTATATCGTGCCATGGGCAGAGTGCTCGCTAGAGTATCAGGAGTGAGCGATGATTACAAGATGCCATTCTCTGAGAACCTGAGTCATACCATCATCGGCAACGGAATCCCTACCCAGTTGACCGAGCATGTGATTGCTCCTCTGCTTACTGGCTCTGACCCTAAGTTTAGCATCCGTACCTATCATGGTACTGGTGCTAGCTTTGACAAGTTCGATTTATCTCATGCCTTGGAAGGCGAGGGAAGTGAGAGCTTCGGGCATGGTGTGTATGTTACCAACTCTAGCAAGATTGGACGTGAGTATGCCCAGAGGGCAAAGAATAGAAAGATGGAAGACCTCTATAAAAATATGCGCTACCCTGATGGGGTGAAGGGCGATATTTTCAAGAGAAGAGTCTTTGGTGAAATGGTGAACGATGTGGCTACTGGCGGTAGTGTAGCAAGTGCCAAGGAGTTTGCCAAGAAACGTGTCGGTGCTGATGCCAACGATATTCAGCGTACCCTTGAAAACTTGAAGGATAGAGAGAAGGGAACAGAATACGAGCAGAACTTGAAGGATAGACTTGCAGAGTATAAGGAAGGTTTGAAGTGGATTGATTCCCTTGATGAAGACTATCTGACTCAGGGAAATGCAAACCGTTACGATGTGGATATACCTGATGATAATGGCAGCAACTATCTGGATTGGGAAGGAACGATTCCTGATTCTTTGGATAAGCAGAAGGTGGCAGAAGATGCCTATAAGGTAGTATCAGATAATCAAGGTTTCAATGATTTCAAGGCTACTCCTCTTAATGATTTCATTGCTCATACATTGAAGACTTATGTTAACACAACAGATGTGGCAGGAAGAGTTGAGAAACTGAAATCAGATATTAAGGATGTGATTGAGAATTATGTGGCAGATGATGATGTACTTGCTTTAAACGAGTATTTGAAGGATGCTACTCCTGATGATGTACTCGCTACCATCTGGTACAATGACCTAGTTAGAGATATTAAGGATGCTGACCTTGGTGAGGAACTTTACAGAAAGTTGAGTACTTATGTAGGTGATAATGCAGCCAGTCAGATTCTTTCTGATAATGGTCTTGTCGGTATCAAATATCCTGCTGGCATGATTCATGGCGGTGCAAAGGAAGGCGATTACAACTATGTGATATTCGATGAGAACAATGCCAATATCGTGGGGAATACCCGATTCTCCTTGCGCTACGACCAGTTTGAGCATGACCTGAACCAGTGGAAGAAGGATAATAATCTGCCTAAGGATGCCCAGCGACCAACCATCCCGCAACGTAACGCTGGCGAGAGTGCCGTTGATTTCCTGAGGAGAGTGGACGAGTATCGCAAACAGATGGCTTTGTGGAAGACTGCTCCAACCTACGAGCAGCATCTTCTGAGTGATGATACTGCCCTTGGAGAGTTCAACCGAGAGTTGCAGCGTGGTTCTGTTCTGAAGCGTATCGCCTTCCAAGATAGTATGCTGGCTATCCGTAAGGCTCAGGAAGCTATCATGAAGGAAGTGGGTGTTGACCGCCTGAACATGGCTGAGGATGCCTATACTGCCGAGAACCGCAGTCATGGCAAGGGCAAGAACGAGTTTGAGGAGTACAATAATGAGTTCTTGCAGCCACTTAGAAAGGCTTATCATCAGATGAAGAAGGTACTGGGCGATAGCTATGATAATGTCCGTATCTACATGATGGCTAAGCATGGTTTGGAGCGTGATGCTCAGATGGCATTCAAGAAGTCTTTGGAAGCTGACTATGAGGACGTGGCTCAGAGAAGTGCGGCATACAAGGCTTATAAGGGCGATATGAACCGTATTATTAATGATAGCGACTTGGAGTTTGGCAGAGTAGACTTCACTACTTGGAGACAAAGAGACAATGCGCTCATGGCGAAATATTCTCCATCATATATGGACTATCGCTACGACAAGAATGGTATTGTCTACGATTACTCAGGTTTGTCTGCTCTCTTTGACGGCTCAGACTTTGAGGAAGCTGCCCACAAACTGGTAAAGGATATTGAGAGTAAGTATGTAGCTGAGACTCACAATCTCTGGGATGCAACGAATGCGGCTACCAAGAAGATTCTCCGTGATGGCTATAAGGCTGGCATGATGAGCAAAGATACTTATCAGTATGTGCGTGATATGTATAGCCATTATATTCCTCTCCGTGGTTGGGATGGTACTACTGCCGACCAAGTATGGGACTATATCGGTGGCGGCAAGGGTGCGTTCAATCAGACCTTGAAGAAGGCACATGGACGAACCTCTATCGCTGATGACCCTATCGCATACATCGAGAACATGGCAGAGAGTGGAATCCTGCTCAACAACAAGAACTGGGTGAAACAACACCTGATGCTCTTGGCTCAGAATCATCCTGCCTCTCTTCTTACCCTGAGCAAGGCTTGGTACGTGAAGAGTGTGGATGATAATGGCAACGAGGAGTGGATTCCTGCTACACCTCAGATTACTTCTCAGATGGATAGCAATCAGGTGAAGGCTGCCATTGATGCTTTCGAGAAGAAAATGGAGAAGATGGCTCAGACTGGCGATGCTACTCAGAAGAGAGACGGATTGAACATAGCCTATCCTCAGACTCACAGCGAGGAGAGAGAACATGAGGTGCGAGTGATGAAGGATGGCGAGGAGTACGTTATCTATGTGAATGGTGACCCTCAGTTGGCTCAGGCGATGAACAATACCAGAGCACACCGAGTAAGAGAAATTCAGAGCGGCAAACTTGATAGGGCTGCTGCTTGGTTGGGCAGAAAGATGGCTGCTGCCTACACCAGTCTTTCACCTCTCTTCATCCCTTCCAACTACTTCCGAGACCTGACTATGACTCTTGCATCTACCGCTATTCGTGAGGATGCAAAGTACAACTATCTGCTCAGAAAGAATCTTGCTACCTCTTGGAATCTCGGTTTCATGCTGAGAGACTATCAGAACGGCAAGTTGAGAGATAAGGTAAACAACGGAAACGCTACACCAAAGGAACAGATGTTCTATGACTTCATGATGAATGGTGGCGAAACTGGATTTGTCTCTTCGCTTGATGTGGAAGACTTGAAGAAGAAATTCAAGAATGACTTGAAGGATTTGGATAGATGGAAGACTAACCCAGTAAAGGTAGGGCACACCATCATGGATGGCATTGAGTTCCTGAACAGAGCAATCGAGGATAGTAACCGATTTGCGGTTTACATGACCTCTATTCAGTATGGACGTTCCATTGATGAGGCTGTGAATGATGCCAAGGACGTGACCCTGAACTTCAACCGCAAGGGTACTGGCGAATATGGCTGGCAGATGATTAGAAATCTCTATCTCTTCATCAACCCAGCAGTACAGAGTTTGCAGACCTTGGGTGCGCTTGCTAAGCATCATCCTTTTAAGTTCTCGGCTGTTACTGCATCATGGTTGGCGAGTGGTGTACTCGTACCTATTGTTAACGCTGCCCTGATAAGTATGTTGGGTGGTGATGATGATAAGGATAAGTACTGGCAGTTTACCAAGTGGGATAGACGAAACAACCTTATCATGTGGGTTCCGTTCACTCATGAGTATATAAAGATTCCTCTTGCTCAGGAGTTCCGTGCCTTTTATGGAATAGGTGATATGATTGCATCCAAGATGATGGGTGGCGAGTTGGCTGAGGAGAGTTGGAGCCAGTATGCAGAAGACTTGCTTGGTCAGGTAGTGGATATGCTTCCGCTTGACCCTACTGGTTATGATGGCAATATTGCTGTCAGTCTGATGCCGAATGCTATTCGCCCAGTCTTTGAGTTGGCTTTCAATGTAGACTTTACTGGCAAGCCTTTATTCAAGGAGACAGAGTACAATAAGTATGACCCGAACTTTACCAAGGCATACGTGGGCACTCCTGATTGGTTGGTTCGTATATCAAGGATGGTTAACTCAATCGGAAACGACTATCCTAATGTGCAGCAGAACAGCATTGATGCTTTCGGTGACCCAAGATACAACCTGAATAACCCTGCCGTGGTTGACCATGTATTGTCTTCTTATCTCGGTGGTGCTTACACCATGGGCAGTCAGGTGCTCGGTTTGCTTACCAAGTCACTCAATGACCGGAAGGAAATCAAGGTGGCTGATATTCCATTGGTAAGCAAGTTTGTCAGCAACCCTGATGATAGACCAGTCAGCAAAAAGCAGGGAGATGAGTTCTGGGATAAGAAGGAATACTACGACCGTGCTTCCAACACAATTAGCAAGTTGAAGAAACAAGCTAAGATTGATGGAGATTATTCCCTGCTTGAACGTTTCTATGGCTCTGAGGAATACAAGACTTACAAGTTGTATGAGAAAGATGTAAAAGATTACAAGGAGGCAAGAAAGAAGGAACGTGCTGAGGAGAGCGGTGATGAGTACAGACCGCACCAACTTAATGCTGAGGACATCTATAATAATCATGCTACCCCTATGGATGAGTTTGAGGATATGAAGTTGAAACAACTATTTGAAAAGTTAAACTCATTCAAGACTAGATATGATGCTATTGTAGATAATGCCCCAAATGAGAGCGATAGCTACTACAACACCAACAAGGCAGCCATTGATGCCATTGACGAGATTTCCCTTGACAAGCAGGAGATTTCCGAGTTGAAGAAAGGTTTCTTGGATGATGGCAAGGATGCCTACAACGCTGAGGACATGAAGAGGATACGTGAACTGAGAAAGAGTATTCTTGCCGTGCTGGAGAAGGCTAACAAGGTAGTTGTGGCTAACCAGAAGGCGAAGACAGAGAAGTAATACATATATGACTATCCCCTGAAAGTGCTAGGCTTTCGGGGGACAATTGCTTTCAATCTGAAACTTTTTACCTCTATTTCTTGTGTAAATCTGTCAATCTGTAAGTATTTATAAAGTTTAACTATTAAAAATATTCTGAATTGTTATGTTCCCATTATTTCTTTTTATATTTGCAGCATCTAAGAACATCTGAATCTCAGGTGATTACATCAGCAAAAGATTATCCAATCATTATAAACTTAAAAAATGAAGGCTTATGAAAAAAGATGAAGACGAAGACCTACGAGTCAAGAAGTTAATTGGAGAGATAACTAAGTTACTCCCTGAACGAAGCAAGATTAAGACTGACTTGTTTTATTTCAAGTATGCGCCTATATTGGTCATGCTTTTCAGATGGTATGGTATATCTCAGTTCTATGACAACAAAATGGAGATAACACTATGGTACGAAGAGAATGAGGAACCTATCTGGTTCTTCTACTTCATCACTTACATTCTTTACCCGATTTCTCTTTGGAAGGGTCAGGTGTTGCACCGATTGTGTGTAGAGTGGCGCATTCCGATTCTCTATATTGCAGGAGTCAATGTGATTCACGTCATGTATGATTCCATCGTTATCACGAATCAGATGTACTATTGTGATATGTTCCTGATTACACTCATTTTAATTATATATGCTTATGTCGCAATTAGTAAATTACAGCATCATCGAAGCTGGACTTCGTGCTCTCGCTGATAAGGCTCACGAATCAGCAGTTGCCCAAGCGGAAGGCAAGCCTATCCCTTGCGGTCTATCAGAGAATGATATGGAATTGGTGGCACTCCTTACTGCCATGATGAATGATACACAAGCCAACAAGGGATGGTGTGCTCACGAAATGGGGAAGTCTATCTCATCCTTTGAGAAGTATGTTCACGATGGCAAGATACCCGAAGGCATCCACGACCAGTTCGGACATGAAAAGAAGTGGAATAAGTCGTTAATCAGATACTTCGCTAATAAGAAGGCTTTTTTCCACAAGCTATCACGTAAGTACGGCATCCATATTTAGTAATAGCTACACATTAATTATATATAGGAGAGACCCAATCGCCCCTCCTGTATATTTACGACCTTTTCCGTAACCATAAATCTTTGCTAATCACACACTTATATAATCTTTTACGAGTTTATCTATCTATATCCATATTATTCGTATCTTTGTGCTCGTAACGTTACAAAGTGAGAATCATAATTTAGTGTTTAACAAAAAAAGATTTCAGGATAATATGGAAAGTAAAACGTATGTATTCGGAAACGAAGGCTCAACATCTAATAATGGGATGTTAGGTCTTCTTGCGCCTCTGCTCCAGAAGCAGGGTGTTGACCCAAATGTCCTCCTTGCCATGAAAGGTAATAATGGTTTCGGTGGCGAAGGTGGATGGTTCATGTGGGTAATCTTCCTTTTCTTCCTCATGGGTTGGGGAGGTAACGGCTGGGGAGGTTTCGGCAATAATGGTCGTGGTGGTCTCGCTAACGAGATTAACAATGACTATGGTCGTGGTCTTCTGATGGATGCCATCGGTGGCAACCGCAATGCACTCAGCAATTTGGCTACTCAGTTGAACTGCACCGAAGGTCAGATTCAGAGTGCTATTTCTGCCTTGACCTCTCAGGTACAGAGTGTAGGTAATCAGGTTGGTATGAGTGGTATGCAGACTATCAATGCTTTGCAGCAGGGTAATATGCAGATTGCTCAGCAGATTGCCAACTGCTGCTGCGAGAACCGCTTGGCTATCTGCCAGCAGACTGGAACCTTGCAGACTGCAATCAACAATGTAGCTACTGGTCAGGAGCGTGGTTTCGCCAATGTAGCTTACGAGACTCAGAGACAGACTTGTGACTTGCACAATGCTATCAAGGATAGCACCCAGACCATCGTTGACGGACAAAAGCAAGCTGAAATGAGAGAGTTACAGAACAAGATTGATGCTCTTCGTGAAGAGAACAGCACCTTCAAGTCTTCTGCTATGACCTCTCAGATTGTTGGTCAGGCTGTGGCTCCTATCAATCAGGTACTGGCTGGTTTGCAGAACGAGGTGGCTGGTATCAAGTGTAAGTTGCCTGAGACCGTGACCACTCCTTACAGCCCATTTACTGCGGTTCCTAACTGCGTGGCTTATCAGGCTGGTTTGTATGGACTGAATGCTGCAAACAATGCAGGATTCTGGGGTTAATAAGGAAAGGAGGCTGCTATGTTTTGGTTAAGACCATTTACATGGGTGAATCGTAATGGTTCGGCAGCTATCGCTTCAACGGGCGTGGTGGTGAACACCAACAATGTTGTTTTCTCGTTCAAAAACCACGCCTTCCTGAATGCCAACTATAGGGGTACGATTTTCGTGAACCTTATGCAGGCTATACCGACAGGAACGACTGGCACGCTGCCTATCCTTTTCGAGACCAACGGAAGTACTCAGGCTGTGACCAAGTATAATGGCGCACCATTGACGGTTGCAGACGTGCAGGGAACTGGTGTTTATCAGTTTTGGTTTGAGAGAGATACTAACACCCTACAGATGATGTCGGGTATTGTTTAACAAGAATAGATAATAGGAGATTACATTATGTTTCAAGGTTTAAGAACTAATTCTTTATTCTATGTCCTAGACAAGGGCGAGAACCCGAACTTGCGAATCGGTCAGGTGGTTTCAGTAAGCAATCCTCAGACGAAATACCCAACCTTCAATAACGGCTTCACTCCTCAGCCTATGGAGACCGTAGTGGACGTGAAGGTGAAGCTGGGTGATGAGGAAGTGGATTTCAAGCAACTGCCAGCAAACGGACAGATAGCCAACGACAAGAACCTTGTGGTTAGCGACAACAAGGATGCTATGAGTGCAGAGGTGGATGCCATGCTGAGACAATCCAAGGCGATACTGGAGAGCGTAGATTACAACAAGAGGGTAGTAGAATCTTGTGAGGGAATGCTACAGCAACTCAACCCCCAGATTGCTAAGGAGAAGGAACAGACCGAGAAAATCAATAAACTGGAAGGTAAGGTTTCAGGTATTGAGGGCAAGATTGACAAGATGATGGGATGGCTCCAGCAGACCATGAGCAAGTAATCTCCTACCTATTCACTTTAATATCTTATGATTATGGTAATGATTGAGATTACAGAAGATAAGTTCGATGATTTGTATGACAACATCGAGTCTATGCTTGGTTTTGGCAGCAAGGCTATGTCTTGTCTGAAAAAGATGAAGCAGGAGCGTATGGGTGAGCGTATGCCTGATTATCGTGACGATTGGAGAAGAGAGCGTGAGGAACGTGAAGAGCGTGAGAACAGACGTAGATTCAACAACGTGAACGATGATTGGAACTACCCGAACCGCTATGGTGAAAGAGGTGGTGGCGGCTACAATGGTGGCGGTCGCTAGTGTTTAACTTGGGAGTTTTGGTAGTGACACTTATGTCGGAACCAGACTCCCTTTAATATTCAGCAATATGGGAAAATGCAGAATGCCATTGGATATGTATGACCTCAAACCTGAGGCTATGGTTGCCTATCTCAGATACAATGGCTATCATTTCAGTAAAAAAATGTGTGAGTGGGCAGTTAAGCAGATGTACAAGTATGACCCTTCCTCCAAGCGTGATGTAAGTGTCTCGTTTTGGGATAAGGAGAAGGTGGATGCTCTTCTGCTTGGTCAGGGAATTGAGGTGAAGAACAAGATAGGCTACGACCATGTATATGTGGCGAATATGGCGAGGGCAGACTTCTATAAGTCTTCTATCAAGGATGAGGAGCAGTTAGCCCAGTTTATCAAAGATATGGTGGATGATGCCGACCAGAAGGATGGCTTTATCTTCAACCGATTCTATGCCGACTGCTGCCATAATGGTGTGCCTATTCCTTGGGAAGATGTGCTATGATGAGAAGAGTAATACGACTTCCGAAATACGAATGGAGCATAGTATGTTTCATAGGTTATCAGCCATCTAATGCCGATGAGATATGCCATGCTCTTTCTGATATTGGCTGCAATGGAAATCCATTATCGGAAGCATATAAACACTTATCTTTGTCGAGTGGAGATAGGGGACTTACCTATTCTAACTTATCAGAAAGAAGGAGTGTACTTGCCATTGGGGAGTGTAAATCCGATGGCAGCATCATCAATACAATAGGTCATGAGCTTCTTCATGTTGTATCGCATATCTGTGAGCAGGATAGCATTGATATGCTGAGCGAAGAACCATGTTATATGATGGGGAGTTTGTGCGAGAAGTTCTTTGATGTTTCGAGTGTTAATAATGTTAATTGATAGAGACGAACCGAAATAATTAGTTATCTTTGCACCAATTAAACATTCAAACTTATGAAGAAGAAAATTAAAGTTTATTCTATAGGGGTACTTGTTTGCATCATCTTTGATGTTGCATTTGCCACTTTGGTTATTATTTGTAGTAAAACACTAGTTTCTGATTGTATCATGATGAGTATATTTCTTTTAATTTCTGATTTTACGATTCTTGGATTGTGCTATACTTACTTAAAGGAAAAATCAGGAAATAAATGCTTGGTGATTAAACTGCCTAGTACAGTAGATGATGATAGTTTGCCTAAGTTAAAATAGGAACAGAAAACTTGAAGAGTAAATACAAGAAAATGGAGTGCCAAAACAACACTCCATTCTTCTTTATCTATATGGTTTACTCACCATACTTTGGCTCCTCATACACAAGACTATGCTCATCTACGTAAGCCTTGGCTGGGTATTAAGAAGAGTATGTCCATGTATTTTCTGTTTTGTTAAATGTTCCTGTTTTTACATCTGAACCTGATACGGTTACATTATCTGAACCAAAATTGATAGATACCGTAGAAAAATGAATATTATTGTATATTAAATAGGTTCCAGCAGCTCTAAACAAAACAGTACCTGAAGTTCTCCCAAGTTTTACTTGGCTCTCAACAAAAGCTTCGATGCTACCTCGTAAATAAGGTGCATAATCTACTACAATATTTGTTAATACTGTAGACTTTATTTCAGATAAGTTTCCTGTACATACATTTTTATCACCATCAGCAACAAATTCTGTTATATTAGGAGATAAGTTGCCGAGTGCACCCCTTACATTACCATAACCAGCACTGATTACAGTCACTTTGGATAATGCCTGGATGTCAATATCCACTATAACCTTTTTAGAATTTTCAATACGAATTTCATTTATATTAGTTTTACCCTCTATACTACCAGTGTCGAATCCTAATTTAGTATTAGTACACCATATTGTACCAAAATATCTATTAGTTGAAATAAAACTAATCGTAGCCTTTGTACTAGCTGGAACTTTTATACTATGTGTTCCAGCTGAAACATTAAGTTTTACAGTCTTAGTTTTATCTATAGTAACATCGGTATTACTCTCTATTACAGTATCTTGACTAAGCGTAAAAGAAATACTCTGTTCTGTAGATTCATCATTAGTAAGGACAAATCTACTTTCGTTCAGTTTAAGCAGGTTAGCATTAGATACTACACCTGCAAGTTTTGTTATTAAACATTTTCCCATAACGATTATTTATTTATATAGTTATAAAAATTATCTAAAGTCTCTATTCGCTTTGCTATCCAGTTTAACACTCTAGCTTTTGAATTATACATACCCATACAGAACGGATATTGTTTGTATACTTTTGCAGGTTCTACTCCTGAAATACTTTTAGTAGCTTCAAATTTGCATTTGTAGAATATACACGTTTCCCCTTCTGCATATAGTTTACTTCCATCATAGGTGTTGTCTATATCACCTGCCCAATTTAGGAATTTCCATCCTTCATTTATATTATTTGCTCTATATGAAGGAGTTTCTGCATATAGAGCAAATTCAGAAACGTAATTATCATACCCAACAGAAGTTATCCATTTATCTAATAATTGAGATATATTCTCTACAGTAAAAATGCCAAGTTTCCTTAACTCTGAGTATCTAGCCTCTATAGCATCTTTGTATAAATCATATAAGATATTGCAAGGATATGTATTTTTTACCAATTCGACATCAGTTGTGCTTTTATTTATGATATACAATCCCATATAGTGTGAACCGAATATAGAATCTACATCATAAACAGAAGGCGTGAACTTCTTCCCATTGTAGGCCAACCAAATCCAATTCTTTCTTAATCCATCGTGATTATATGTTAAATCAGAAAAAAGGAAATAGTCTATAAATGGATTAACAAGAAAGTATTTCTCAAAAACCTCTTTTGTATTAGAGTTTGCTAATTCTTCACTTACCTTTGATAGACCAACTAAGTAATCTTTAACCTGCTTGCTTAATTTATCTGTATTTGACAATTCTGTAGGATTGTCTCCATCATACTTATTCCCATTTATATCAATAAGATTCTTTGGGTTACGTATTTCAAAGGCAGACCAATTAATTGTACCACCAAAGAGTGTATCCTTTGCTATTACTCCATCTAGAACTATGTTTTCGGCTTTCTTTTTGTCTGCATAGTAAACTTCCTTGGACTTTTTAAGATTCCAAGTATATATACCCATATAAGTTTCCTCATCTGTTCCTGAGTTTACCCAAGTAATGACAATAGGGAAACCATCAGGATGGCACTTTGCTCCAGTAAAGAAATCCTTCTTTAGACTACCAAGACCTTCTGTTGCACTATCGTTAGAATAGCTGTATTCATAAGGATATTGTTGCCCTATAGGACGAGATTTATACATCTGCTCTATTAACCAATAACCTACAATGCACTGTCCACGGAAGGCATCAATGTAGTACTTCTTTAAGTGGAAGCTATCTTGTGTCGGGAAATCACCGAACTTAATCTCGCTGTCATCAGCAATATCTATAGCCATATTTTTAACATAGTATGACATAGATGAAGAACCTTGCGCATTCAATATTACTGGCTTGCGGAAATAGTTTCCATCCTTGTCGTTGTACTCTATTTCTGCTTCAATATCATCCTGCTTTGTTGTAGGCAACTTAGGAGCATAGATTCTTACTTTTGCAGCAATTCTAGGGATAGGCAATTCTATATGGCTATCCTTGTTGAAATCTGATGGATTCTCCATCTTGATACCAGCAGACTTGAAGGCTTCATTGACCTCTTTGGCTGCTTCATCAGATAATTCTATATGTTTAGCGGAAATCTTGTGCTCATGTCGAGTACCTTCTGAATCTCTATATCCAAGCACCTTATTCTCTGCATCTGTAGTAATCTCAGTTCTTCCCTCAGTGTCTTCAATATGAGAAAACTCTGTTGGGATAGTCTCAGACTTGGCATTATGAATATAGTGACTACCATCGAGATTTGTTGCAGACAATACCTTACCTTCTGCATCTTGCTCAACTGCAAGGTATTCCTCATTATCCTGCAATGAGAATACAGAAAGAAGCTCTTTGAGGTTGGCGTCTATTGTACCTAACTTTTCCTGCAAAGTAGCTACATCTGATTGAAGCTGAGAGACAACTTGCTTCAAGGCATTGACTGCATGGATTTCTCCAATGATTTCACCGTCTCTTCTGATACCAAGGAGCACATGATTAGCAGCATCAAGCCAAACTGCGAAGAACTCTTCATTCTGCTCAACGTGATACATTTCATTGAGAGGAAAATATGGCTTGCCAGTTGCTCTGTAGATACCAAAGAGAAGTCTATCCTCGGAATCTACTACTGCCATGATAAACTCCTCATTTTTAATTACTCTGAATGGAGTATCTTGAACATTGCCTTCTTCATCCTTAATAGTTGTTTTATCAAGATTTGCTAAGATGTTTGTAAGAGTCTCAGTATTCTCTATCTCAGCAAAGAACTTCTTCAACTCATTCATGGTGTCAATGACATTTGTAGTATCCTCATCACCCATGATAGTTGCTACTCTCTCTGCAAGAAGAGTTACCTGTGACTGCAATCTGTCCTCTACAGCACTTGTCTTACCAAATACCGGAGTACCATCCCACTGAATGCCGAAGAGAAGTTTGTCTTCTGCATCTACTTTGGCAAAGATGAACTCTTCGTTCTGAATATATTTAAATGGGCTAGGCACGAGGTTCCCTTCCTCATCTTTTATAGCAGAACTATCTATGACTTCTTTCATTGAATCCATAGTTTGTTCCATTCTTTCCCTAGCTTCATCAGCTTTCTTAGCAGCTTCTTCACTTGCAGCAGATGCTTTATCATTTATACTTTCTAAAGTAGACGAAGAAATCTTTTCCTCTGTAACAGCTTCATCAGCCAGCTTTTCGTTGGTGATAGCACCATCCTTGATTTGCTGAGTTGTTAACTCATCGGTGACATTGACCTTCTTGTCGAGTGATTCCTTGACGGATTCTCCCGATTCCTCGTCCTTGACGTACTTTGAATATGTCAGAGTCTGGTCTTTGCGCCCACTGACGAGGATGCTGTTGTACTTTTTCTTTTCTGCCATATTATTCTTTTAGTTTAATTTGATATTCGTTATCGTCACCAGCTACAAGTTCGTCTGACCAATAATAGTAGATGTCACCTAGCTTTGTGGTGTTCATGGAAGTCTCGAAACCGCATTGGTTGAAGATGAGCGGCTGACGGCTTGCAAACCAGATGTATGGTTTTTCTTCCGTTGTTGTGATGGTAAGAGTCTGACCGACAAGAGTTCCTTCCATAAGCGTAAGGTCTTCCATGTTCAACTCGCTCATGTTCTTGGCAGATGAAGCTCCATAATAGCTTGCCTTTACGGTTCCACTTGCAGTGATGGTAACATAGCCTGATACGGCTGGGATGAAGACCTTGTGGGTGTTGCTGTTGTAATATTCAGCAGTAACATCTTTGCCATCCATGATAACCTTTACCTGACCGATACTGAAACCTTCTATAGGCATAAACTCAGCTTCCAGTTTCTTTCCATTGCTGATGGTTCCATTAATCACGAAGTTCTCCTGACTCTCCACCATTTGAGTTTCGCCATTGATGGTATAGCTGAACTTAGCGTTATCAACGATGAATGATATAGGGCAAGTAGACTGATTCTCGGTCACGATGTAGTAACGAAGGTTGAACAAACCAGTATGCTCACCTTCTGTAACACCGATAGGGACATTGCTCATAGAGTTATGTTCTACGATTCTCAGTAGGTTTCGCTCGATGCTGACCATTTCGCTGCCATCATACTTCCATGATACCCTGACGTTATAGTTCCCGTAGTCAAGGGTGGAAGGAATGTCGCATATCAGTACGTTGCCTTGGATTCCTGCTACTTGAACTGGAACAGAAATTGTATTGCAGAAACAACCCGACAACTCAACCCTGATGTCGGTAGCAAGATTCATATCGAAGTCAACGAGCCGCTGGAACTCTTTCGATACGTCCATCTTCCGCACCATGATGTGGAGTTTGAAACTGTTTCCTTGTACTATTTTATAAATCATATTTGATATACATTATTAATAATAGTGCAAAGATAGGCAGATTTTGTTCTACCTATCTTTTATCCGTTAACTTTGCATGAATTAAATCAAGCCCTTCCATCTGAGAAACTTGCGCTTACGGCTTAGTTTGCCCTTCTTGCTCTTGCAGTTGGTATGGTAGACACAATCCTTGAAGAGGTCTCTGACCTTCATGTCGTTGTCTACCAGTTTGGTCTTCTTGAATGCCTCGAAGAGTGGGCGGTTCATAATCATGAGGTTGCCCTTCTGCGTAGGAAGGACATAGAAGATTTCACCATGGTTCTTCTTGGATGCGTAGTCTGCCTTAACCGTAGCTTGGCGATACATGATTTCGCACTTGATGCGCTTGAAAATCTTTGTTACTTTCATAATCGTAATTATTAACTGTTTGAAACTATATGATGGTTGCTGCCGAAACAGAAACCTTTCTTCTCATTACTCTTGCCTGATTCTGTATCATCTTAGGCATTTCCATTTCATTGAAACAGATGTGGAGTCCTATGGCTCTGGTCATGAGCAAATCATCGTGCTTTCCGTCTGCTGCCTCATATACGGTTCCGTTCTTCTCGTAGGTGAGATATTCATCTAAGCATCTATCGTCTCGCTCTACATAGAGTTGTTCACGGATAGTCTGAACCAGTACTGAGATAACCATCGGCTTGGTTGCTACATTGGTATGGAATCCGTACTTCACTGGAACCTTATTCTTGATGTCTGACTCACTCTGCTTTCGTGCATAGAGGTTGTCGTATACATCCTTGATTTGATTCAGGATAAACTCAGACTGGTCACCACCTTCCAAGATGTGCTCCTTGTCTTTCGTCTCCAAGGTGTTTGACTCAATAACCAGTAGGGCATCATTGTAGAATTTGGCTATCTGAGCCGCCTTCCATGCCAGCAAGTCCATATCAATGTGCCCATACCATTGGGCTACCACATACGGCTTGCCACCTTCCATCATCCAATAGCGGTCGAAGACACAGATAACAGACCAGTCGGCATTCTTACTACGTCCACCAATATCCACTACGACCAGATAGCGGTTTATCACCTTACAATCATCAAAGGTCTCGGGCTTGCTCCATATCCACAACTGCCCCTGCTTGTCTTCACAGAATCGGACATTCTGCATACACTTCTTACCTTTGTAGCCATCACCATAAACATCACCGATAAACTTAGGTGCTCGGCATCCCTTGCGGAACTTGTCAACCTTGTCTTCGGCAAAGACCTTGGCTCCTGAATGCTTGAATGCTTCAATATCATCGGTAGGGTAGCCAGCAGCCATATCGGCATGGTCGGTGAACTTCCTGCGCTCGGCAATATACCAGTTGATGGCTTCGAGTGGAGCACCCAGTGTCCATAACTTCCAAAGATAGGTACATGGCTCCTCTCGGTCGGACATCGTATTGGTATTGTTGCGGTTCTCGTATAGCCATTTGGCAAACTCTACCTTCTGTTTCTTGCTTTCAAATTCAAGATGATACATATCGTATATCTCGTACCAAGGAACAAAGAATGGCTCAAACTGAGATTCTCCCTTGACTGCTGCAAGCCACTCCTTGTGGAAGAAGTTGCCAGTACCATTGGCTGTGGATTCATAGGCAATCATCGTGTATGGTCGGTACAAGATACCATTGGTAGCATTCTGTACTACCTCCTCAGGAGATTTACCATCCGTCTTTTTCCACAAACCAACCTCGGAAAGGTGTACCAAGTTGTAGTCTTCACCATTGGCAGATAGTGGTCGTTCCATGGAACCCACCTTAATCTTGCAGAATCGCTGAGGAACCTTCTTTACATTACCTGATGTTCCTACTCCAACAAACTTCGGCTCGTTCTCTGAGAATGCTTCGTCCATTTCGTAGAGAAACTTGGTAGGGAAGTTTTTCAGAGCTTTCTCAAACATACCTCGGATAGTCTCTGCTGTATCCTTGACCTGAGCCACGATGAGCGAGTTGAGACCCTTTTGCCACATAAGTTGCAGCCAGAGGAAGTACATCTGAATAACCGTAGAACCTCCCCATTGTCGGGCTTTCAGTAGGATGAGACGGATAGGGCGATTCTTCTTTCTTCGCTCCTCCAGCCACCTGAGCAATCTTCGTTGAGGTCTTCTGAGCACAAAACGGAAGGGGAGACCTCCACCTTTCGGTTTGATATAGATGAATGTGGCAAAGAAGAAGAAAGGGTCGTGTTTCATCCTGATGCGAGTAAACTGCTCTACCAGCTGTTCAATTTCCTCTTCTAGGTTGTACGGCTCGTCTATATCCTTGTGCAGTTCCTCGATTACCGCCTTGCAACTACCAAACTCGACGAGCATCTTGACGAGCGGAATCTTTTTCATGGAAACTGGAAGCTGCTGTCTCTGAATCGGGAAATCAGGAAGGAAGAGCAGGAATCGCTTATCTCCACAACCTTCACCCTTGATTGGATAGAATGGTGTGTTGATTTCCTTGATGCGTTTCTCGTTCTCTTTCAGGATACCCAATACGTGTTTGTCGAGTGCATCTGTCAGTTTGGCTTGTGTGGCGGTTACTTGTCTTGGCATAGCGGTGCATTTAAATAACCCCACAACAGACCAAGTACATAGCAATAGATGTGGACTCCAACTGCCATGCAAGGGAAGAAGATTCCAACACAGATATATAGGAGAATGGTGAGATTGTATCTTACCTTATTCTCCACGTAGGGGGCGATAAAGCCCATGTAAGCATAGATAAATCCACTGAGACCGATGATTGGTACGGATGAGGTGAAGGGATAGCTGATGGCTATGAGATAGAATGCCACCAAGTGACCGATGCCACAAGGGATGGCTCGGTAGCATTGATGGAAGACATAAAGGTTGATGGCAGCATGAAAGATGTTCTGATGAAAGAAAGGGTAGCTTAGTCGGTTCTGAATAGAGCAACCGTCTGAGAGACCCATGCCATCATATCCAAGAAAAGTGATACACATTATTATAATGTACCCAGCATAAAGCGCAATCTTCTCTTTCGTATCTCGTAGCATCTTTGCTTCTCCTCCTTTCTCACCCTGCTAAGAATTACGTGTATGCTTTGAGGAGTCAAATAGAAACTGGGTGCTTTTTCAGCACATACACGTTTGATAATATCCATATTACTCAGATATGGCTCATTACTTTTATGAATCTGGAATCGTCTGAAAATCTCCTGATACATTTCCTTTCGGGTAGGAATCATGTTATCAAGAGGTTTTCCTTTCAGCAAGTCTAATATGACTATATAAGCACGGTCTTCTGAAACCCAAAACCTCCTGCTCGGAGATTGGGCTAGCTTTTCCTCAATCTCTGAGAGTCTGATATTGTCTCTTACATTAATAATTTCTTTGTAAGCCCTCAATAAATCAGCATCACGTTCCTCTATAAAATAGCATCGTGAATCCTTATATTTCATATCTGACTCTGCAAATATACAAAAAAGTATTGAATTAGTCGCATCCGATTAGACTAAATTAACGGATAAAAGAAGAAAATCGGAAAAAAGCATTAATTTTGGGCATTGATTTATAAATTTACACATATATATGGACGATAATACAAATATTGAGCAGAATGCTGGTGCTGCAAAACAGCAAGATACCAAGACCAAGAGAGACTTGGCTTTGGAGCGTTTGAAGACCCGCCACCCTGATACGGAGTATGCGGATGATGAAGCTATGTATGGAGCCATCAACGATGATTATGATGCCGACCAGAAGGCTTTGCAGGGGTATAAGGATAACGAAAAGGCGATGGGCGATTGGCTGGGTAGCGACCCTGAGGCGGCTACCTTCCTTCAGGCGATGAAGGCTGGCAAGAGTCCTTACGCTGAGTTGATTCGTACCCATGGTGAGGATGCCATTGATTACTATTCAGACCCTGACAATGCGGATGAGATTGCATCGGCTCAGTCGGAGTTCTTGCAGAATGCTGCCAACGGCAAGAAATTGCAGGAGGAGTATGACAAGAATATGCCTTCCAGCTATGAGGTGTTTGACAAGTTGGAAGAGAAGTATGGCGAGGAAGCTGTGAACGATGCCATCGACCAGTGCTTTCAGACTATGCGTAATGTGGTGACTGGCAAGTTTACAGAGGAAATGATTACTGCTTTCATCAAGGCAAAGAACCATGATACCGATGTGGCTGATGCAGCCCATGAAGGTGAGGTTCGTGGTAAGAACAGCAAGCACGTCAAGAACCTTGAACTGAGAAAGAAGGGCGATGGTACTGCCGACCTTGATTCTGCCAATGCAGAGACCAAGCAAACAGATAACCAGCCTGACCTTGGTGCAGTAGGAAGGGCAGCACGTAGGGGTAACATCTGGGAGCGTGGCAACGAGAAGAGAACACACATTAGATAATTCGACAAGGTGAAAAGATAATATATAATGTTTAATTAATTTAGGATAACAATGAAGAAAAGTACATTTAATCGGCTGCTTTCCGTCTTCCTGATGGTTATGGCAGTTATTTTTGGAGTGAATGGTCAGGTTATCATGGCTGAGGCGGCTCTGCCTGATGGCGGTACGACCGAGAGTGGTCATGCTGCTGAGGCAGGTGGTGCTACTGCTGCCGATGATGCTGGCAATGGCGGTGCGGCTCGTCAGGATGATGGTATCGCTACTGAGGGAAAAGGTCGTGAGCACTTTAACGAGAATGGTACGGAGTTCTATGAGAACGACATCAACGACAAGATTACCAAGATTCGTCCGATGGCTACTCCAGTTGACCAGATTTCACGCTATGCGACAACCAAGCCTGCTAGTTCGTTTGTAGTTGAGTATTGGAGTATCGGTACACGCCCTATCAAGACAACCGTCAAGGAGGAGACCGTGAAGAGTACTGGTACATCTATGGTATTGAAGGTAGAAGACCCTGAAATGTTTACTTTGGATGATACCATCCGAGTGGTAGATGTGAAGGCGATTACAAACTATAAGGGTGTTGCTTATTCAACAATTACAGATGCTCCTACTCCTGATTTGGAACTTTGCGTTTGCGGTAAAGATACAGAGGGTTATCCTATTGTGTATGCTGTAAATGGCGAGTTGGTCAACAAGCAGGCTATCGGCATTCCTGCTTTGAAGAAGGGTCAGGTACTTATCCGTATGGCTAAGAGTTGCGGTGAGTTGGATGTACAGACGGGTCGTTTCAACAACCTTCCTGATTCTGAGATTCAGTACTGCCAGAACTTTATGATTCAGGTAGAGGAGAGTACCTTTAATAAGATTGCTGCTAAGCGAGTAGACTGGGATTTCTCTGACATCGAGGAGGATAGTATCTATGATATGCGTCTTGCGATGGAAGGTACTTATCTCTTCGGTGATATGGCTTGTATCAAGCATACTACCAAGAACAACTCTGCCCAGTGGTTTACCAAGGGTATCTGGTGGATGGCTGGTAAGGATATTGAGGTAGGTCATGTTGCTACTGCTGACGATATGAAGAAGGGCTACGGCAAGAATGAACGAGTGATTACTGATTTGGAGTTGGTTGACATTTCAAAGGACTTGTTTGTTGGTACTGGTATCGGCAACAAGCGCAAGGTGATTATCGCTGGTTCAGACTTCGTGAGCGCATTCAGTAAGATTGATTCTGACAAGTTCCGCTTGAAGGATACCGTTGAGGTTTGGAACTTGAAGTTCAAGAGTTGGGAGACTGACTTCGGTGAGGTGTTGATGATTCACTCTGAGTTGTTTGACATCTTCGGTATGAGCGACTGCGGCTTTGCTCTTGACCCTGAGTTCTTGGTTAAGCGAGTACACTTGTCTTGGACTCGAAACGTACTCGACTTGAAGAAGGCTGGCATCCGCAATACCGATGCAGTAGTTATTCAGGAGGTAGCTTGTCTGTACTTGAAGTACCCTAAGGCACATGCTCGTATGCGCCTTGCTGCGGTTCCTGCAACAGAGGGAACTTCTGAAACTGGCGATACCAAGGCTGCTGCCTAAAAGCAAGTAGAATTGCTAATTTATTCATCAAATAGTGAGGGGTGTGGGCACTAGCCCCATCCCTTTTTTAGTAACACATATATAATAAGGTATAATCATGTTTAATAAATATCAAGCTGGTACTGATTTGGCATTCAGCGTTATGGTAGGTAATGAGCGGATGCGCATTAACTTTGAGGGTAAGAGCACGGGCAGTAGTGTCTATATGACAAGAGACCCGAAGGTACAGAAGGCTATCGAGTCTCATTATTGGTTCAACGACAAGTTCTTCTTGGTGGAGAGTATTGACGAGAAGAAGGAAGCTGCGGAAGCCAAGAAGAAGGCTGCTGCCAAGGCAAAGAAGAAAGTGGCTGACGAGAAGAAGACCCACGTAGTGACAGACGTTGAGGATGCCAAGGATTATCTGGCTGAGACCTATGGTGTGAGCCGTTCAAAGATGAAAACCAAGGAAGACATCTTGGCGATTGCTAAGGAAAAGGGTGTTGAACTAGAAGGTTTGGAGTAATGGTAGAATATGCTGTATCTGATTTAGTGAAAGAGGTGAAGGTGCTCTTGGATAGAAACCAAGAGTCTGCTGGCTTGCTGGCTCCTAGCGATTCTGATACACTCTCGCAAGCAGAACTTATTGAGAGTAAAATCGTAGATGCAGCAAGAATCATTCTTTCGGATGCTCCTGAGGATATGGTGGAAGGTACTTCGTGTACGAATGCTGTAACGTGGACGGATAGCAACGACTATTACGTGGGTAAGATGGTTTTGCCTACCGATATGCTGAGAATCCTTTCTGTGAAGGCAGAAGGATGGAACCGTCCTGCCGAAATCATTTCAGAGAGTGATGATGCCTACAAGTATCAGAACTGCAAATATGGAGTCAGGGGAAATCCTGAGCGACCGATTGCGGCTATCGTGCATACGGCTAACGGCAAGAGTATCGAACTATATACCAGCACAAAGCAGGATGCTACGTTGGCATTCATCTACGTTCAGGTTCCATCTATCACTACCGAACAGAAAATCAGTCTGCCTTCCGTCCTGAAAGATGCCATCTTATACATGGCTGGCTATCTCACTTGTATCAGCCTTGGCGATACCGATACTGCAAGCGGATTCCTTGGAGTGGCTAGAAAGTTGGCACATATTGTTGAACCTACAGAAACATCATAAACTATGGCAAAGAAGAAAGAAGAAACAAAATTGCTGTCGTTGAGCAGGGTGCTTGACAAGGAAGAACTGGATAGCGTGAAGGCATCCAAGAACCGATTTGACAAGCCATACGAGCGTGCCTTCTCTATCTTGCTGGAGGCTCAGCGATATTACAATAACATGGATAACTTCCGAAAGCGAAGACTGAGAAACAAGCGATACTGCTATGGAGACCAGTGGGGAGATACCATTGAGTTCAAAAGCAAGTGTGGCTTTACCAAGCGTATCAGGGAGGAAGACTATATCCGTGAGCAGGGTAGCGAACCATTGAAGAACAACCTTATCCGTAGACTGGTGAAGAATGTGCTGGGTGTGTATCGCTCTCAGAGCAAGGAACCAACATGTAACGCTAGAGATAAGGATGAAAAGCGATATGGCGAGACCATGAGTGTGGTGCTGCAATGTAACCGACAACTGAACCGAGAGACGGAACTGGATGCCCGAACCATGGAAGAGCTCCTGATTAGCGGTGCTGCCATCTATAAGAAAAAGTATGGATGGCGAAGAGGTAGGTTGGATTGCTGGACGGACTACGTGAACCCGAACAATTTCTTCATAGACAACAATATGAGGGATTTCCGTGGTTGGGACGTGAGTTGTTTGGGTGAGGTGCATGACATTACCATCGGCAACGTGCTGAGAGAGTTTGCCAAGTCTCCTGCTGAGGCTCGTAAGTTGAAGGAGATATACCGGTTGGCGGCTAACCGAGATTTCGTGATTGCAGACTGCACCCAGCGATTCGGTGAGTTCGACCCTAAGACCATCGACTTTATGAATCCTGCCAACCCTTCGCTCTGCCGAGTGATTGAGGTTTGGCGCAAGGAGAGTAAGCCAAGGTACCGATGCCACGACTACAACAATGGCGATGATTTCAAGATTGATATTGAGGATAAGGCTGATATTGTAGATGTAGAGAACAAAGACAGAATCAGGCGAGGTATGGCTGCTGGCATGCTGGAAGAGGATATTCCTCTGATTGATGCCGAGTGGTTTATGGATGATTACTGGCATTTCTACTACCTTTCTCCTTTCGGTGATATTCTGAGAGAGGGTGAGACTCCTTATGCTCATGGTGAGCATCCATACTGCTTTAAGTTCTATCCGTTCATAGATGGCGAGATTCACAGCTTCGTGGAAGATGTGATTGACCAGCAGAGATACGTGAACCGACTTATCACGATGTATGACTTCATCATGCGTGCAAGTGCCAAGGGTGTGCTGCTCTGTCCTGAGGATTGTCTGCCTGATGATATGAGTTGGGATGATTTCTGCGATGAGTGGAGTAGGTTCAATGGTGTGGTGAGATATAAGTCAAACAAGAGCGGTCAGGTTCCTCAGCAAGTGGCGAATAACTCTACGAACATCGGTATCGGTGATTTGCTCAGCTATCAGTTGAAGTTCTTTGAGGATATATCGGGAGTGAATGGTGCGCTGCAAGGTAAACCAGGAGTATCAGGTACGAGCGGTTCGCTCTATGCCCAACAGACACAGAATGCTACCATGTCGCTGCTTGATATTTTGGAGACTTTCAGCCAGTTTATCATTGATGGTGCTTACAAGACCGTAAAGAATATGCAGCAGTACTATGACGTGGCTCGTAACTTCAATATTGTTGGTAGGGCAGGACAGATTGTGCACTATGACCCTAAGAAGATTAGAGACGTGGAGTTTGACATCAATATCACGGAAAGTACGGCTACTCCAGTATACAGACAGATGGCGAATGAGTTCCTTATGACCTTGTGGCAGAATCAGGCTATCACGCTGGAGCAGTTGCTGCAAGTAGGAGATTTCCCATTTGGAGAGGAGTTGCTGCAATCGGTTGCATCCAACCAGCAAGCCATTCAGAATGGTGAGACTCCACAAGGATTCTCTCCTCAGCTTCAAGCCCAAGTTGCTCAGGCATCACAGAGCAATCCGAAGGCTCAGGCTATGTTGCAGCAGATGATGAGCGGTCAGGGGGTGAGTCCTGACGGGCAGAACCCACCGCTTGCTGCTTAGTTTATAATTAATAGTTAATTGTTTATAGTTATGATTGCAGACAAACCAAGTGACAAGGAATGGTATGGCAATGGGAAACCTGATGCTAGCCAAGGTGGCAACCCGAATGGTGGTGTTGCTTCAGAGACCCAAGGTAGGGAGAATAAGCCCGAACTTTACGAAAATGACGTTATCGGAAAGGTGGCGAAACGCAAGAAAAACGACATCTGGACGAGGGGTGGAGAGAAGAGAACCAGATTTAAGGACGAATAAAGAAAGGAGGTGTTTTTGTCGTAACTGTATTTGCCTGATATTCAGGAAGCTACAGAAATATCTACGAGTTTATGGTGCTGCGTTTAAGATATTGGTATCTTTGCAGCATCATAAACTTTTAAATTATATAGGTATGAATTTCGTAGAGTTTGTAGAAAAGTATCAGCAGGAAATGGCTCCTGAACAGATGTTGGCTATAGCTAAGGCTATCGGCAAGTGTCTCTCTTTCAAGTTGAGTGATGATGAAGTACATCATCTTTGTGCGATGGTGTATGGTGTGTTGAGCGAAGAGCATTTTGACAAGCACTTTGCCGATGATGCTATCAGTAAGATGTGGTATGAGGATGCTGACGGAACCAAGCATACGGCTCCCTTCTTCTCGGATGATGAGATAAGAGAAGCCTTTGACAAGCATCAGGATGACATTTCTGACTATACCATCCATGATTTGGCTGTGACTATGAACCTGATGAGAAGTGACCATCATGTGATGCTGGAGCGATATAGCAAAGATGCTGATGAGTTGAAGGAAATGGTGGCTTTGATGGCTATCGAGTATCTGCAAGACCCTGACTGCTTGCATCCTACCAGCAAAATATGGCACACAATAAACGGATAAAGTAACTGATTGGGAATCATTTCTTATCTTTGCATATTATTAATAATATATAAATATAAGATATGACTCCAAATGTACGTGAAGGATTGCAATATGGTGCAGCTATAGGAATGCTAGTGAGTGGTGTTGTACTCACCTTCCTATCATTCTTTCTCAACAATTATGTGGTGTCTGATGGTGTGCTGTGGTATGTCAGTCAGACATTGGTTTACTCTGGAGCAATATTCGGGGTAAACGTTTATTTCAAGACAAAACTAGGCAACTTTGAGAGCAAGGTGAAGGATGAACTCGCAAGTATGCTGAAACAAGTGAAGGAGGGCAAGTAGTATGAAGGTAACAAGCGAACAGATTTTGGCGATTATGCCGAATGCGAAGGATAAGGTGGATGCGTTTCTTCCTTATATCAATGGCTATGCTGAGGTGTTCCATATTGATACTCCTAAGCGTATGGCTCACTTCTTGGCTCAAATTGCACATGAGAGTGGTGAACTGAGATATACCAAGGAACTCGGCAACAGAAACTACTTCCATAAGTATGATGTTGGCAAGTTGAAGAATATGCTCGGTAACTTGAAGGATGGTGACGGCTATAAGTATCGTGGCAGGGGCTTGATACAGATTACTGGCAGGGCAAATTATCAGGCTTATCAGAACAGCAAGTATTGTACTGGTGACATCATGGAGAACCCTCAGTTGCTGGAGCTTCCGCTAGGAGCAACGAAGAGTGCTATGTGGTGGTGGTGGAAACATGACCTGAACAAACTGGCTGATAGTGATAGTTTCCTTGCTATTACCAAAACAATCAATGGTGGAACCAACGGCTTGGAATCAAGACGAAAGTTCCTCGCAAGAGCAAAGAAGGTCTTTAATGTTTAGCCTATGAAAGTAAAATGGTATGATACTGATTTTTGGCAAGTAGCACTCTACGTGATTGGTATCTTGCTGGTGGCATTTTTTCTGTCGGGATGCAAAACAAAATACGTCCCGATGGAAAAAGTTATATGTCGGGACGTAGTAAAACACGATACGCTGCATACCTCTGACAGCGTTTTTGTGCGTGATTCAATCTTCCTCAGACAGAAGGGAGACACTTGTTTTCTCAATAGATGGCATGAGAAGACCGTCTTCAAGAATGTGTACAAAGTAAGGGTTGATTCCTTCCTGAAAAGAGACTCCATCCCAGTTCCCTACCCAGTAGAAAAACAACTCTCCAAGTGGGAGCAGTTTCAGTTGAAATATGCTATCTGGTCATTTGGGGCACTCTGTGTGCTGCTAGTCGTATTAGGTTATAAACTATATAAAAAGATAAAGAATGGCAGATTTAACTATATCAATCAAGAAAAGTGACGTATATGAGGAGGTGGCTAAGACTACCGCCTATATAGGTGCGAAGAATAAACTGGAGGATGGTAAGTCGGCATTTGACCAAGTATTTGTGACGGATGCAGACCTGACAATGATTGAGCGGTTCTTCAATGAATCGCTGGATGCGTTGAGAAACGTGCTGAAACGGTTTATCTCAGGCGGCTCAGGAGTAGACGGAACCATCACTTGGCAACTCGAAATGCCTAGCAGATTTGATAATAACCTACTCAGTTCAATCAACTCATCTGCCAACTCGTTCTTGGTGAACAGCATCATCGGGAAGTGGTGTGAGATTACTGCCAACGACAAGGTGAAGGAATATGCAGATAACGCTGCTGCATTATTGCTTGACATCAAAGAGAAAGCGTTTTTCAAGAAGAAACCAACACGAACAAAAATATCATAGTATGGCAAGAAAAAGTCTAACGATTACGTTGTATATGAGTGAACTCATTTATGACTTTCAGAATAAAGCGTTCTTGACAGGACGTAGTAGAAGAGCAGCAGATATGGATGCTGAGGCTGCTAGCAATATTCAGGCAAGTGATGATGATGAAGACAAAAATCAGGCTTTGCGTAGCATTCAGAATGCGTATAGTCAACTGCTTGTGGAGTTGAGTGAATCAGTACAAACCAGTAGCGGTACAACTGTATCTAACGAGTTAATTGATGGCAATACAGATATTAAAATCAATCTCTCCCTTCCATCCAATTATCCGCTTGCTTTGAAGGATGCGCTTACAAGTTCTATCCATGATTACATCATTAACAAGTCTTTGATGGATTGGTTCTTCATTACCAATCCTAACGAGTCGAAGACTTATTCAGAATTGTCTGTTGTAGCCATCAAGAATCTGCATGAAACCTTCAACAGACGTGAGAGACCAAGCAGAACGGCTCCTAACGAATAAGGAAGGAGGTGAGTATGAAAGAATGCAGAACATGTCACCTTGGTTACAAGGTAATGATAGAGCTTCAGAAGAAGGAACTGGTGTTTGACATCAAGAATACGGCTGCTGCCTATGCCGATTCCATATCCAGTTCGGTAGAGGATTCACACCTGATTCATAACATCTATGATGTGGGTGAGGATGGCAATCGGGATAAACTGGCTAGGATTCTTGACTCAGCGGTAGAAGACTGCAAGGAAATGCTTTTCAGATATACTAAGATGGAAATGCTTGGTGGTGGTTTTGATTCCAATGAGTGGGAAGAGTGTATAGGTTCCCCGACAAATGATGAGGATGCCTATTATCTAGCCATGAGAATGCCAAATGGATTCTCGAAGACAAGTGTGCATACCATGACGGTATACATTCACGATTATATTGTGAACCAGTCTTTATATGAGTGGTTAATGATTGTTTATCCTGATGGTGCTGATAGATTCTGGGCACTGGCAGAGGATAAGAAACAGAAGATTAAGGATGCCAGCAACCGCTCGGCTGGTAGAGTAAGAATTGCTTTGCATCCATTTTAAATGCTTAGTCGTTTAAGGCTAAGATAAAGTAAGGGTAGCTATCCATCACGGACTGCTACCCTTTATTGTATTAAATGACAAAAGTTATATTATCTAAGTTTGTTCTGCCATCTTGGTTGGAAAGCAGTAGAAATGCTGCTGATGCTTTCATCAGCATCCATATTGCTAATGACGGCAACTCTGAAATAGCGGTATGGAGAGCCAACCAAGTTTCTAAGACTATTGCCTATAGAAGAACCGATATAGAACCAACGTTTCATATCGTTGCTTCCAAAAAGAACCTGTCCGTTATATTTGTTGGCCTCGCACGTCCAATAACCACGGATGATACAAGTAAACATCGTTTTATAGTTATCTCCCTGACCAAGCGTTAATGGTCTTGTGCAGAAAAAGAAAGGAATGTTGTCGCTCGTTTTTTCAACGTAAACATTAACAATCTTTCCTGCTTTGTTGATAGCGTAAGACTCAGGGTAGCTATTAACTCGCTTGGCGAACACATTCACCATCGTTCCCCACAAATTGCTTTTCAGGGAATACACATACGCATAGCTATAGCTAGGATTGAAGACGATGATACGGCTATCGTAATAGTCGTAAATCATGCTTGCATCTTTCATATACTTCCTGAACCTAACATAGGCTACTTCTCCATCTTCAAAGTCTTGCAGTTCAAGAATCGAGAGAGGGTAGTATATGTTTTTCTTAGAATGGCTGTATATTAGAGTGAAGTCGAATGGAAAGCCATCCAATACATCGGTAATGCACTCAGATTCTCGTCCTCGCTGCATCATGATGCCTCGCTCGGTAGGGAACAGAACTGCATCATCAATCTGCAATATACCCTTAGGGTTAGAGCAAATATCTCTGTTGACTGGCTGTCTGGCAATATAGGTTCCTTCTTCGCCCAGCATCAACACCCATACACCTTCATCGGTGAAAGCGTAGAGTGGGGCATCACCAAACTGACCTTCGCTGATTGGTCGGGTATTTGCTGCCATTGCACTAACGATGGATGAGCCAACCTGAACACTATTCTTGGCAGGGAAGACTAGAGGATTCTCAACTTCGCTCACTCTGATAAGTGAAGGCTGGTAAGAATCATCTGAGTTTGATACGGCAAAAATATCTGCTTTCTGCTTGATTGCATTCCAGTCTGATTCCGTAATATCACTCCAATCACCTCCCATAATATCATCAATACCTCCAGTTAGAGTTTGCACGAAAAATGACAAGCCAAAATTAGAAGGGCTATATAATGTAAAACGTTTTTTCTGATACCCAGATGTGCGCTTTACGTAAACGACCATCTCTTTTACATCACTAATTGGAACAGCAATAATATCCTGCCAATTGCCGATACTTCCGTTCAGGTAGTACGTTCCGTTGCTTGTCGGTATCTCATATATGGCGGTAAGATATTCTTCGTTCTTATAACCGTATGGTTGCCGAACTAAACTAGAATCTATGTTTTTCCTGATGCCAGCGATGTGCAGTCGGTTGTTGTATGTAATAGCAGTAGTACCGCCAAACGCTATTCGGTTGAGGTCGGCAAGAGAAATGTTTTCCTCTGCTTGCGTTGGCCTCTTAACAACTTTCGGATGTTCAAATTCACTAAGAGGAATGAATATTGAATGATAGAAAGGCATATTGCCGATGGTGTCGTGAACGTCTCTTGCGTTCATATCATTCAAAAACAAGTATTGATAGTCTTCACTTCCTAATGGGTAAGATTTATCTATCTGATAGAAACTTTCGCCATTGGTGAGGAATATATCAACTCCCTGAACAATATCCTCGTATAGCTGCAAGTTGCCAACTTCTCTAATTTCTATGGTGTATTTGTTGATGCCAACACTTGATGTTATAGTCTTTCCGTTTGGAGCATCAGGTTTTACTGGGTCTTTGTATATGTTTATCTTTCTAGAAACAGCGTTAGACTCTGCACTAGGGAGAACAAAAAGGTTTGATATATTGATGTATGTACCATCGTAAAGACGAAGAGCAGCCACACCGAAAACATTTCTTTTGAGATACTCTGTTCCGAGTTCTGCAAGTTTCTTGTTGGCAATTGCATCAAGGTCTGTAAACATCTTCCTCGTACCAATAGCACTTGTATTGTAGTACATGTTGAGGTTGGCACTCTCAACAATAAAGTAGTCGTAGAAGTTGTCTCCAGCTTCCACCTTCAAAGTAAGGTCTTGGTGGTATGTGTTGGCAATTTCGATACCAAACTGCAAGTCTTCTTTTCCGAAAATAAGATAAGAACCATTCTTCCATATAGCATATTTGGTAGTTTTAATACCAACAAAGCACAAGACGTTTCCGATGGCGCAAACGGTATTAACATGGAAATCATCGCCAAGCAGGAACTCTGTGATTGTATCATCTGCTGAATCCTGCTCTTGCCATCCCCATCTTTCCCTATCTTGAAAGTCTGAGGTACGTATGATATAGTGGGAGTGAATAGCCTGATTGTGTGTCACCTTATGAACCAGTTCTATTGAACTATATTGGTCTATGGTGATATTCTTGCTACTCTCTACTATTATCGGCTGCTGGATAGGGTGGAGTGCCCCATCCTCGTTGATGAGGTTGAGGCAGGTTGCCAACTCCCCATCCTGACAATCGTAGTCGGATGGAGAGTGGGTAAGTCCTTTGAGTATTACTTCTTGTCTTGTTGCCATGTGCTCGAATTTAAGTTTGGTCGCATGATTTCGTAATAAGGTTCGCCTTTGGCTGACTTGCGTGGGATGCAAGTAAGGCGAACCATTCTGTTGAGAGGAAGGTTGTACTCATCAAGGATGGCGGTGATGGAAGGGTAGTCACTTCTGAAACCTACCTTCTTATACTTCTGATTGAATTGAAGCTGAGCGAAGGCGGTGTTGGCTTTGCGAAGTTCTTTCCAGTCTTCACGCATGCAGAATCCGTATGTACCTCGGTCAGATAGTCTGAACACGAAGATGGAATTGTCTGTTCGCTCCTTCTGCATGATGTGGTCATAGATGCCCTTGGAGAGCGTGACCGAGTTGGCTCTTCCGTCCAGTACCACAAAATCGTTGCGGTGTCTGAAACCATTGACTTTATCTATTAAATACTTGAATTTCATGTTGCAAATATAATATGAAAAGTGATAAAATGGATATTATCCGTTAACTTTGTCTTTCCGCTTGGGTCTACCATTGCGGTTGCCATACTTGGTGATGATGGCAGATGCTCGCTCTGAGCGGTAACAGCCACATGATTTGGTTCGTCCGTCACGAAGAGCAGCACCTAGAACCGTACACCCCCTGCCACAATCACACTTGCATATCCAGAACGCACCATGCTGGTGGTTCTCTTTATCAGATTTTCGGCAGACGAGTAATCTGCCGAAACGCTGTCCAGTAAGGTCTATCAACTTTCCCATATTACTTCTCTGCCAGTTTCTTTGCCTCTTCAACTGATACTGGCTTTCCGCTAAGAGGAATGCGGAAGTCGAACTTTGAACGGAAACCATAATAGCCTACGAAATCGAAGCTCTGTTTCATACGCTCGTCTGTGGTGATGTACTTCTTGTAAGCCTTCACCTCCTTTTCTGAGCGGTAGATGTCTGAGTTGACGAAGTAGGAACTGGTTCCCTTGTTAGCGATTACTGCAATAAAGAACTGCTTACCAAGGAATTTTTCCTTGATACGCTGAATGATTGAGATTTTCTTTGTATTCATATATCAATAGTTCGTTAAAATTTGAGATAATGGCTAAGCAGCTTTACGTTGCCA